>Ga0209575_10000118_pt1 | contig 84572 bp, 68 predicted proteins | sample Medcelwee11metaG_FD_187172 | JGI IMG/M metagenome (GOLD analysis project Ga0209575, IMG submission 187172) | Freshwater pond sediment microbial communities from the University of Edinburgh, under environmental carbon perturbations - Medium... | ecosystem: Environmental > Aquatic > Freshwater >... | reverse complement strand
TTCGACGTCCCAGGCGGGGCGTCTGCTCCAGTCAGCCCGGCCCCGCCGGGCTTTCGCGGCACCTGGGCTGCCGTGGGCTTTCCCAATGCAAGATGTCGCAGCTCGCAGCCCGCGGCAGAACCGCACAGAGCCGTGATACGATGGGTCGCATGGCGGGAGACGCGAGGCGCACCATAGGCTTTCTCTCGCTGCTTCTCTGCACCGTGCAGGCCTGCAGCTCCGACCCCGAACCCCAGCCTTCCACGTGCGTGTCCTGCGACGACGCCGCGCCCGACGCCCCATTCGAAGCGCAGCCTGACGCCCCATTCGAAGCGCAGCCCGACGCCCCATTCGAAGCCCAGCCTGACGCCCCATTCGAAGCGCAGCCCGACGCACCCAACGATACCGATGTCCCGCCGCCCCTGGGCAACGCGATCGTGCTGCCCGACGGCACCGTCACCGGGCTGTATCGCGTCGGAGATCCCGCGGCCACCGCGCGCGCCGTGGCATTCCAGTCCGACGGCGCAAGCACGCGATGCCTGGACGAGAACGGGAACGTGATCTGGGAACAGCCCCACGGCACCGGACAACTGTTCGGCGGATTCGACTTCGATGACGACGGCTTCCCCGACCTCGGCATCGCCCGAAGCGAAGACACCGGCCAGATGTGCGGCAGCACGCCGCTGCGTCGCACGTGGCTGGACTTCGTGCAAGGCCGCACCGGCGCGATCCACTCGCCGGTTGCCCCCACCGAAGCGATCTGCTGGGACTTCTCCGGGACCATCTACCCGACGGATCAGTGGACCGTGCTCGGTGTGCTGTTCGGATCGTCCATGAGCGTGCTTGCGGCCGTGCCCTACTACGCGACCACTGGTTCGCTGCTTTCGTTCGGCTCCGGCTTCACCGAGACGGCCTCGTTTCACTATCCGTCCACGGATGCCTTCGACAACGCGTACACGGCGGACCTGCCGAACGCACACGGCGCGGGGCACAGCTACGAGCAGTACTCGCACGTAGCGAACGGGTTGATCGTGAGCGTCGCGGGGGAAGAGCGCCTCGTGTTCTTCACCACCGCGCGGGTCCTGCAATACCGCCTCGGTCCGCTCGGCCCGGACCAGCTTGCTGCGGACGCTCCGTTCTTGACGGCCAACCGCACGGACCTGGTGGGCCGCAACTACGGCCTCGTCCTCCCCGACCCCGGCGACCCAACGCGCCTCGTGCTCCTGTCAGGAACGACGGCGGACACGGTTTTTTCCGACATGATGACGGGGACCATGGCGGCGGATCCGTGGGGCCAGATCGAAAGACACGTGACGGTGTACGACTTGGCGTCGGGCACCGTCCTTCAGGATCGGTTCTTCTCGTACGCACACGACGCCAGCGATGGGCACAAGTACGAAGGCCGGGTCGTGGCGCCGGACAACCCGATGGTGCGCACGGCGGCGGGCCCTTCGCGCTACGCGTTCAACGTGTACGAGGGCGGGCACTGGATGCTGCACGTCACCGAGCCCGGCGCGGCCAATGACGCCGTCGTGTTCAAAGACCTATTCCTTTGGGACATACGCGACGTGGATCAGGACGGCGTCGAGGAGTGGGTGTTGTCTCCCTCGCGGGACGCCACCGACCCCGACGTTCCGGGGTGGTACTTCGTCAAGTGGCGCACGGTGTTCGCGCAATGGAACGAAGCTTCCCTGCAGTTGGATCCGCTTCGGGAAGAGCAGGGGATGATCCCGTACTTGGCGCCGGTGTTTCGCCAGCCGGCGAAGACTTCGTCGCGCGGGTATCTGTACCCTGTGTTGACGACGGAGCAGGGGGGGGAGCTCGTGTTGCTGATGTGGTCCTCCTCGGGCGCGTTGGTGACGATCCCTTCGACGATGCTGTGAACACGCTGGGCATGGCTTGCCCTGCTCCCGACGTGGCTTCCACCGGCCGGGTCCGCACGACGACGGGGGAGCGCAAACCACTTGTTTCCTTGTACGGTTCGATTGGGTTACGCTGCCCCGGTGTCCGAGCGCCGCCTGTCACACTGGTTGTATTGGAGCTATGCGCTCGGCTCCGTGGGCACCGGCGGCTTCAGCACCGTCCCCGGGCTGCTGCTGCTGTTCTACCTGACCAACGTCCTGGGTGTGTCACCCGGCTTGGCGGGACTCGTCGTCTTCGCCCCCAAAGCTTGGGACGTTCTGATCAACCCCTACGTGGGCCAATTGTCGGACCGCGCGGTCGGACGCCACGGCACGCGTGCGCCCTTTCTGCTCGCCGGCGCGCTGGGCTTGCCCGTCTTCTTCGCGCTGATGTTCTCTCCGTCGGCGGCGTGGCCGACGAGCCTGGCGGCGCTGTTCGTGGCGGTGATGTTCTTGCTCGCGGCGACGGCCTTCGCCGTCTTTCAGGTTCCATACATCGCCCTGCCGGCCGAGATCACGGACTCGTATGAGGAGCGGACGACGATGATGTCGTACCGGATCGCGCTGCTCACGGGCGCGATCCTGTTGTTCGGAGCCGGCTCCCCTGCGCTGGTCAAGCTCGCTGGCGGCGGCACCGGCGGATACCGCATCATGGGGTGCGCGGCTGGCTTGGTGATCGCGATCGGCTTGTTGTGCGCCTGGGCGGGTGCGCGTAAGGCCAAGCCCTTGATGACGGCGCAAGCAGCCGAGGGCACGCTGCTCGATCAGCTGCGTATCGCCAAGAAGAATCGCGCGTTCCTCCTGCTCCTGGGTGCGTTCGTGGCGCAAGCGTTGGCGACGGGAGCGATGCTCGCCTCGGCGCCGTACTTTGCTACGTACATCCTCGATGACCCGGGCATGACCACCGTTCTGTTCGGGTGCCTGGTCGCACCTGCGATCCTCGTGATGCCGGTGTGGGCGTGGCTGGCTCGCCGGGTGGGCAAGCGGGCGGGATTCATGCTCTCTGCCGTGCTCTTCGGCGTCGCGTCGTTGTCGCTCCTGGCCGGACGGTCGGTGCCGCCGTTCGCTGTGTATTGCATGGTTGCCACGTGCGGTGTCGGTTATGCGGGCATGCAGCTGTTCCCGCTGTCGATGTTGCCCGACACGATCGACCTCGACGAGGTCCAGAGCGGGGCAAAGCGAGCCGGTGTCTTCACGGGGCTGTGGACAGCAGGCGAGACAGGCGCTTTCGCGCTCGGACCTGCGTTGTTCTCGTTGGTCCTCGCCGCGACGGGGTTCGTGTCTTCGCGCGCCAACGAGCGCGTCGAGCAGCCGGAATCTGCGCTGACGGGGATCGCGGTCGGCTTTAGCCTCCTGCCCGCCGCGCTCATCGTGTTGAGCTTGCCGCTCATACGTGCATATCGTCTCGAGGCGGGGGATCTCGCCGCCGCTCGAGCCGCCAAGGATCGCACGACCAGCGGCTCGGGAGATCAGACATGAACGCAAATCAGCTGGCGACCTACGCGCAGAAGTACGAGCTGAGAGAGATGTCCGCGCGCCTGCTCGGGCTCGCGTCGTCGATTCGCCCGACGATAGGCTTTCTGGGAGAGTTCAGCGCAGGCAAGTCCATGCTCATCAATGCGCTGCTCGATCGCAACTTGCTGCCGGCCATGGACCGGCCCACCACGGGAACCATCGTGGAGATCGAAATCGACGCGGAGGCCGCCGACGTTCGTTTCTTGCGGCGAGATGAGTCGGGGACCCAGCCGATCACGATCCTCGACTTCAACGACATCGCCACGGGAAGCCAGCCGGGGATCGCCGTCGTGGTCGTGCCGCCCCGCGGCGTGTTGAAAGACGGCTACCGGCTCATCGACACGCCAGGAATCGAGTCGCTCAACCAGGCCCACGAAGACCTGACCCGTAGCTTCCTCCCGAAGCTCGACGGCGTGATCGTCTGCGTAGACGTCAACAAGGGGGGGCTTCACAAGTCGATCCTCGACTTCATGAACCGACCCGAGGTTCGCACCCTTCGTGATCGCTTCCTGTTCGCGGTGTGTCGTGCGGACCAGAAGCAGGCCGCGGGCCGGCAGAGCGTGCTGTCGGAAGTCAGCAAACACGTGGAAGCGTGGCTGGACCTGCCTGGTCTCGAGCCGCCGGCTGCGGACCGGGTCGTGCTCACGTCCGCGGCCAGGGTGATGGGCAAGGATTCGGAGGTCGGAATCGAAGACCTCGAGCGTGCGTTCGAGGCGGTCTTCGTGCGAAACGGGGAGGCCATGCGCTCGGCTCGGATGCAACGTGAGTTGCCCGCGCTTTCGGAGGAGCTCATCGGGCTGTTGCGCGACCGCGCGGAGAACTACGACCTGGAGGACGTCGCGCGAAAGCAGAAAGCCAAGGAAATCGAAGCGGAATTGCGGGAGCTCGACGCGCAGCGGGGCGAGCTGCGAAGCCGCGTGCAACGCGCAGGCACAGAGCTGCGGCAGAAGCTGTCGGGCATCGCGGACGAGTTCATTCCAGCGTTCGGCAGGGCTACGAGCGAGACAATCGATCAGGTGAGCCAAGACTACGGAGAAGTCCTCACAAGAACGGTCCATGGAGTGGCTTCTCGCTATGCAGCCACGACACAGCTTCCGCCCTTCAAGTACGCAAGCGGGCGCATCGCCGATCGGATCAACGCGATCCTGTCTGGGCGAGACCTGGCCGTCAACGTTGTCACAGCGGTGGTGTTGGCGGCAGCCACAGCCGGCGCGGGTGCGGCAGCGGGCGGTGGAGCCGCGGCAGGTGGTGGAGCGGCAGCGGGTGGAAGTGCGGCAGCCAGTGGGGCCGCGGCGGGTGTTGCCGCCGAAGGCGCGAGAGCAGGGGCGGCCGTCGCAGCCCAAGCGGGCGCGAAAGAGGCGGCCAGAGCGACGGCCAAGGCGGCGGCCAAGGAAGCGGCCAAGATCGTGGCGGGCGAATTCGTCAAAAAGACCGCGCTGTCCAAAGCAGCCGAACTCGGTTTGAAGGCACTCGGTGCCGCGGGGAACGTGATCAAGCAGATCAACCCGGTCGAGCACGTCGGCACCCTCATCGCGGGTCCCTTCCTAAAGTCCAACGCTGAGAGTTTGATTCGCTCCGTCCACACCCAACTAGCCACAGAGGTGGAAGCCGCCATCACCGAGGCCTACGAGCATGAAGTGCTCGCGCCCATCGAGGAGCAGCTAAAGGCCAAACGCCGCCAACTCGACGGCGTCGCGGAAGAACGTCGCTCCAAGCTCGTGGACGTTGCCGGCCTGCAGCGCAGCATAGAAGCCGACATCGAATGCATCCGCGAGGGGATTGCGAAGTAGGGCAGCATGACAGCCATCTGGCAACTGCGAAGAGCGCTCATCGACGAGGTGGCGATCATTCGCGACATATCCACAGACCTCGAGGAGAACCTCCCGGAATCCAGCGCGCTGGAAGAACTCGCAAAGCTCGAGCACCGATGCATGGACATCAGCTTTTTTCGTTACGAGGTTGAAACGGGTGCTGCTCGGCTTGGCGTTGCAGTGATCGGCGGGTACAGCGCTGGCAAGTCCAGCTTCATCAACTCGCTCCTCGGCCAGCCTCTCTGTCCCGTCGCCGACGAGCCGACGACGTCTTCGGTCACGGAGTTCACCCACGCGGACCTCACGCGCATCCTGGATCTCGAGACCGGCGACGAGGTCACATCGCAAGAGTACGCCATGGCTGTTCGGCATCCCCCGCCCGGCACCGAGCCCCTTCCTCCTCGACGATTTCGCTACTTCCTGCCGCTTCCGGAGCTCGGAAACGTCTCTCTCATCGACACGCCGGGGTTCGACAACCCGCACAACCCACACGAAGCGGATGTCACCAGTGCGATAGCTGCCGCGGCGGACATCGTCTTCTTCGTGCTGGATGCAAACGTCGCACAGCTCACCGACGAGAGCCTTCGGACCATCAGGAGTATTCGTCAAAACGGCCATGGCGCGGTCTGGTATCTCGTTCTCAACAAGGTGGACCGGAAGACGTCGCAGGCGGTGGCCGGTATCCGCGAAAAGCTCCAGGCAAGTCACAGCGACCTGTTCGAGGGGGTGTTCGGGTACTCCGCGATGGACGTGTTGGCGCTCAGGGATTTGCGGCTCGAGGACGCGCTGGGCGAGCTTGCGGTCCGGGTGAGGGCGCACGTCTCTCACCGTGAGCCCTTTCACTTCCCGCTGCAAGCTCGCAAGGAAGGCCGGAACTACGTGGTAGAGCTCGAGGGTGAACGGCGCATTCTGACAGGCAGAGTCCCGGAGGGCGCCTACTCGGAGCGCGACGTCGTGCAGCTGTTCCGGAGTGGCATTGAGACGAAGCGGGAATTGTTGCGGCGGAGGTTGGAGCGAGATCTTGGCGACTATCACCTCCAGCGCGAACAGGTTGCCGGACGTATTCGCGCCGACCTGGAGGCAGAGGCCGAGGCACGGCGCGGCGAGGGACCGGAGGCTTTCGCGCGTGCGTTATCGTCGAGCATCCGGGACTTGTGCGACGAGTATGAGACGAGCTTCGCTTCGGCCATCGACCAGGCCGTGCGCGGCGCGCTCGAGAAGCGGGCCCTCTCCAAGGACGAGAGCTTCTTCGTGAAGTGGCCGAACTGGCGTATCGTGATTTCGCTGCTGGATGTCAGGGGCAGGCTGGAAGCGGACACGATTTGGAGCGGTTTGGAGTCGGACCTGCGCCGTCTCGTCGCCGCTATCGAAACGGATTGCGGAGGAGATGGCGCCGCCGGACGAATGCTGCCCCCTTTCGCGATCAAGGTCCGCGTGCTGGACGCGACCATCTGCGCGGATACGCTTCTTCCAGCGATTGACCTCGAGTTTCGGAAGCTGCACGGGGGCTCCTTCGCCACCCATGTCGTGCGCTCCGAGCAAGACGCGGCGAAGTTGCTCGAGCGCTTGAAGTCCAAGCTCGCCTTGCAGGGCCTCGGTGCCATCGCCGTGGAGTCCCTTCGGCGCTATCTGGAGGGATTCCGCTCCTTGGCGTTGCAGATGGCGGGGGCCTCGCGAGGCCGGGATGCCGCGATGATCGAGAGTTGGAAGACCACCCTCGCCAAGGTCGCAATACTGGAGCAAATGGATGCGTAGTCTCAACGACTTCAGGCAAGCCAAGAAGCTGCTGCTCGACGGGTACGACGCCCTCCTGGACGATGCTGTTCTCGAGGGTACGGGACTCGGGCAGGACATGATCCTCGGCAAGCAGTCCGACCTCGCGCAGGAGCGATTCGTCGTCGCCGTCTGCGGACAGATGAAGGCGGGCAAGTCGACGCTCCTCAATGCGCTCGTTTTTGGCAGGCCGGTTCTCCCGTCGGCGGATACCGTCATGACCGCGAAGATCACTGTACTGCAGTTCGGTCCCGAAGAAAGCTTCGAGGTCGAGTTCTACTCGGATCAGGACTGGAAAGAAGTCCGGAGCGACTCGAGCTCAGACCCCGAACAGGCTGATGCATTCGCCCAGGAAGTCATGCTCGCAGCGCAGCATGGCTTTCCACAGCACAAGTTCGTGCTGCCGCAGAGCCGACACGAGAGATTCGCCGGCTTCGAGGCACTGAGAACCTACGTCGGTACCGTCCAAGAAGGAGGCTTGGCAGCCCCCTTCGTGAAGTCTGTCACCGTATTCCATCGCCACGCCCCCTACCAAGACGTCATCGTCGTCGACACGCCTGGCGTCAACGACCCGAACCGAGTCCGGAACAGAATCACCACCAGCTGGCTCAAGACTGCGAACGCCGTCGTCTACGTTACCTACGCGGGTCAGGCGTTGACGGACTTTGACGTTCGATTCATGGACGAGCATCTCATTCATGTGCCGCCATCGCGACGCGTGATCGCCGTCAACAAGGTCGATTGTGCGCAAAGCGTCGCGAGCGTGACGACGTTCCTGGACGATCTCCGACGGAGCGGGGACCCGCGGCTTCGTTCTGTTTTCGCTGCGGGGACGCCGACGACCCCGGTTTCCGCGCTCGGGGGACTCATCGACGCCATGCAGCGAAACGGCGTGGCACTCGACGGCGAACTGGAGGAGATGGCGGACATCCTCGGGGACTACATCGAGCCTCCTCGGCATGCCATGGGTGAGCTCGCCGGGCAGATCGAAGGGCGGCTCATGAACGACAAAGGCGACGGCATTGTCGCTTCGCACGCCGAATTCATCCGGAGCGTCTTCGTTCGCCAGCGCAGGTACCTGGAGGACGCCAAGGAGAAGCTGGCGGACCGCAGTGCCTTGCTCGCCAAGTCCCGCGTCGAGCTCGAGTCCGAGCGCGACGGGATCTCGCAACTCCTTGTCGACGTCGAGGAGCTCAGCAAGGAGTTCGAAGACGAGCTCACGCGTGCGTTCGATGACCGCATGATGCGGTTGGCGGAGGATCTCGAAAGCTTGCGCGACGCGATGACCGCGGCCGTGCAATCGCGCATTGGCGAGATCGGTAAGCCGCATCACTTCGCCCCGCAAGTGGCCTGGATCCTCATCGACGAGTTCGACCGCCGCAAGCCCGCGATAACCCGCCTTGCAACCGCGGCCCGCGACGACGTCCAGCAGGTACTCGACCGCGCCGTGCGGGAGATCCAGGCTCCGTTGGCCAGGATTAGCAAGCTGCGTCTGCGCCGTCTCGACGCCCTCATCCAAGTGTCAGCGTCGTGGTTGCTTCGACCCGCCGGAGCGTCTCTCGAAGGCAAGATGAACCAAGTTCGCATTGCTGAGATCGTCGAGGCACATGCGAACTTCTTCCAGCGACTGCTCGGCACCTCCGGCGGGGTGGGCAATGTGCGAAATGCGCTGGAGCCCGAGGTGGGCAAGACCATTCACGCGGTCTTCGACGACCAAGTCAACGCGGTGCTCGTGGAGAAACTCCGTGAGCGGAAGGATTCCGCGCGCTCTGCGGTGTTCGGCTCCGTCCAAGGGGTCCTCGACGACAAGCGGGAGTACATCGAACAATTGCTCGCACGCAGGGACGCAACGCAGGGGGACATCGATGCCGTTGAACAAGAAATCGTCGTTCTGGACCAGCGTATCGCCTCGAACTCGTCTCGCGAAACGACCTGCCTCTCGAAGCTCGAGGGCTTGCAGGCGTGACGATGTCTAGCTACCTCGTCGTGGCCTGCGTGCTCGGCGCAGCGATTCTCATCGGCGTCGGCGTCTACGTCAGCCGCTCGCGGCGCTCCGAACGTTCACAGCCACACCCCCGTCGAGACACCACGGAAGACGTACTCGATCCGGAAGACCTGCGCGTCATTCGCGATCGTTTGAAGGCGTTCGAGCGCGACAGCGTGGCGTTCGAGCTCTTTCTGGCAGGCAACCGGACAAATCTATCGGCGGAGGATCGCTCCCGACTCGCAGAACGCTACGGCCACGTCGTGCAGGAGCCGGTACTCGTGCTCTCCGATCTCGCCGAGCGAGGGCTGGACTTTGGCTTGGTGGGCACGTGCGTGGCGACTCTCCTGCGAGAGAAAGGTCTCACCCTGGATGAATCGCTGACGTTCGGCCGCGCCGCTTCGGACGCGATTCGTGCGCGTGCACGCGCCACGGCAGCGAACATTCTCGAAGAAACGACAAGCACCCCGCAGCTGTAGTTGGCGTAGGCGACCTCGTCCACCATGGTCAAGCGCCACGATGGGGCGACGTACCTGTTCGCGGTGGGCATGCGCCCAGCAACCACGATCGACGGCAACGTACCTCGTCACTCCTTGACCCGGGCCGTGCGGGCCGGCACGTTCGATCCCAGGATCGAGGCATCCTCGTCCGCGAAGTTGATGACGAGCTGAGAAGCGGGTAGCCCCCACACGGAGGGCAAGACATGCCGGCTTTCTCGTGCGATCAGGTCTGCGATGGGGTTGGTCAGCATGTCCGGCAGCTCTTTGGGGAAGACGTCGACGGGAGGAACGGCTTCGCCGCGGACGGCGACTTGGGCTGGGAGGTCACCGAGCCAGTCGACGCGATCGGGTTCGAGGTCGCGCAAATCGTCCGACAAGAAGAGGGCGCCCCCCGCGAGGGCAGCGACCCATACGCCCACGTCGACTTCGTTTTGCGGGAGCCTTCGGAGCAACGGAGGGTCCGCATCGCACAGGACTTTGCTGCACAGGTGCCAGCGAGCCGCGATGCTCCGAGCCTGGTTGGGGATGAAGTACCAGGAGGCATCCGTGGGCTCGAAGGCGATGTCTCCGCCGAGCCTCCACGCGTCGACGTAGGGGAGGCTGGGATGGGACGGGGCGCCGACCGCGAGAAGGACCGTGTCTTCGCCGGCCGCCTCGCGGATGAGGCCAAGCGCCTCGTGATAGGCTTGCATGCCGGTCCCCGGGGCGTGGCGTGGTTCCTCGTAGGTCCCTGCGAAGAGGAAGTCGATTTTTAGGAAGTCGTAGCCCCAGCCGACGATGCTCCGGATGAAGGCCTGAATGTGTGCGGCCGCCTCCGGCTCCGTGGGATCGAGGATGCGCATCGTCCCGTGGGTCGGATGCGGGTACGTGGCGTGTTGCAGGAACCAGGTCGGGTGGTCGGAAACGAGCGGGCTGTCGTCGTCCACGAGCAGGGGCGCCAGCCAGATCCCCACACGGAACCCCTGCGCTTTCAAGTCCGCGGCGAGGCCGTCCATGCCCGACGGGAACTTGTCGTTCGCTTCCCATTCGCCCCAGCGCTGTTGCCAACCGTCGTCGATGACAATGCGCAAGGGTAGGGCGGAGGCGGGCACGCGGCCTTCGAGGGCCGCGCGGGCGAGGGGGGCGTTTTCGCGCACGTCCTGCTCCGTGACCTTGTCCCAGAGGTCGTACCAGGAGTTCCACCCGGCGTCCGCGGGGACAGGTTTGCTTGCTCTGCGCGACGGCAACGCGGCTGCGTAGCGCGTGAGCATCCCGTCGAGATCGCTGCTCAAGCCGAGATACCACCGCTCCCCCTCGAAGACATGTCCCGCCTGCACGGGCACGGATTCCCCGGCGCCACCGGAGGCGAGGTTCACCGCGAGCTCTGGCCCCGTCCCGAGGTGAACCTGTGCGTAGGAGCGGAACACGCCCGTGGTAAGGACGCCCGCGAAGAAGTTGCGATCACCGCCGCCCGCGTACGTGTACCACCAGGAGAGCTCAGTCCCTCCGCGTCCGACTTCGCGGTCCTCCCGGTCCGACAGGGCTCGCGCGACCTGCTCTGCGGTTGGGGACGGACCCAGGGCGAGCACACCGCTCTGCGACCAGGACTGGAAACCGTTCGACAAGAACCCCCGCGCGCCTCGGAGCGCTGCGCCGCCCGTCAGCGCGAGCCCCTGCACGTCCACCGTCTCGCGCGCTTCGAACCGCAGGCTTACCTCGTTGCCCTCGACTCGCGCGGTGACCTCGCCCGCATCGACCGTGCAGCGGATCTCCGGGCTATCGAACGTGCAGGCATCCGTCTCTCCGCCCTGCCACTGTCCGTCGACGAGTACGCGCGGAAGCAGATGGACGTCCATCCCCTCGCACGCGTTGGCGAAGACGACCCCGCGCGCGTCGACGAGGAGCGTGCCCGCATCGCATACGTAGGGCTGGCTCGGTTGGGTGTCGTCCTGGGAACTGCAACAGGGGAGCACCATCGAGAGGCAGAAAAGCGTTCGTGGTTTCATGGGATCGTTGCGGGATGAAACGTTGTTTCGAGGGTGGGGCGGGCGTGTGGGGGACGTCAAGCGGAAGAGTCCTTTTCGGTCAGTGCTCCGCGGGTTAGCCTCGGATGCGATGCGAACGCCCCTTCTTCGTTGTGTGATCGGACCCGCCGCCGTCGTAGCGCTTGCGCTGGCGCCCATCGCGTTGGCTCCTGCCTGTGGCGGCGCCCCGAAGCAACCGGTTTCGGCCTCGGCAGCGGCAAGCTCGAGCGCTGGTTCCTTGCCGCTCTTCACGCAGTCCTCGGGGGCTTCGCCGATCCACGTCATGTGGAAGGCCGCCGCTTGCGACGTCGAGATGCGTGATGGGTTGGGCGCGACCTATCGGTTCGAAGAGGCGAACCGCGATGGCGTACAGGGGGAGTTGAAGAGAGCCGCGGATGGATGCTTGGCGGTGTCCCGAGGGACGCAGGGGACGGCGTACGTCGAGGCCAAGGTGGCTGGGTCCGGTGCGTTGTCGGATGTGGTCGTGTCGCCGGGCGGAGCTGTCTCGACGGAGGTCGTTGGGTGTTTGACGAAGTCCTTCAGTGGGATTCGCTTGCCCGCGCCCCGTGACGAGGATTCCGTGCTGTTGCTTTTTCTGGTGAGCGCCTGTCCGCCGCCGTGAGGGGACCTCGGGCTCTTGGGGCACGTTCTCGAGCAGGCTTGTGTGACCTTGCCGGGCTGGACTCGGCGTAACCGAGCCGCCACGGATGCGGGTTCGTGACGGCCCGAGTCGGTACACCTCGTGGCGGCGCTACACTGTCGCGCCCAGCTTTGCGTACGGCACGGCCGTGCCTGGACCCAACGCGCTTCGTGAGACCTTGCTCTCCGTCGACAGGTCGACAGGAATGTTGACGCCGGGCAAGGAGCCGTGCACGCTTCGACGCCGTGAACCAACAATCCAACGAGATCCTTCATGCGGCGGCTCCCCCTGGCGGTTACGGTCCTCCCGGGGGAGGTGGCTATGGTCCTCCCGGCGGAGGAGGTTATGGTCCCCCAGGTGGGGGAGCTTTCGGGCCTCCGGGGGGTGGTCCGCCTCCTGGTCCTCCCCCGGGCGGTTTCGGCGGCCCACCGCCGGGTGCTCCCGGGGGATTCGGCGCGCCTCCGCCCGCACCTGGCGCCTTCGGCCAGCCTGCCGGGATGGCCCCGCCCGGCGGTATGGGCGCACCCATGGCCGGCTCCGTCCCTCCCGAGTTGCAGAAGAAGGTCGACACCTGGTCGATGGTCGCCATCGCCACATTCTTCTTCGGCTGCGGCATCCTCGCCCTCGTCCCCATCCTGATGAGCAACGGCGCCAAGGACGCCCTCAAGCGCGGTGACATCGCCACCGCCGAGAGCAAGATCGGAACCGTCAAGATCCTGTGCATCCTCGGCTTCGTCAACGTTGCCCTCTGGATCGTACTGACCATCGTTTACGGCATCATCATGGTCGTCGCCTCCATGTAGGTCGGTCCTCGTCGACCCGTCGACGCCCCCTCCCGCTTACCCGCATTCTCGCATGATCGCTTCGTGCGCTCATGGTGAGCCAGCAGCGAAACCCCTCCGGCGCACTCGCTCCCTCGTGGTATTCTCCCGACCTGGGTGCCACGAGCGACAAGGGAGGGATGTGCCATGCCTGGTGCGGTAGACACGGGCTCGACGCTGTTGACGACTGCCTTGATGGTTGTCTTTTATCTGATCATCGTTCGGTTGGTCGACATGAACGAGAAGGAGCCGCTCTGGGCGATGGCGGCGTTTTTCGTGCTCGGCGCAGCGGCTTCGGTCGTCGTCGTGCAGGCGGTCGGCACGCCGGTCCTCGACCTTCAGCCCTTGCTCGGAGCCGTGGTCAAAGAGAGCGCTCGATTCGGCGCCATCGGCGCCGGCGTGTTGGGGCTGCTCGCCTACGGCAAGAAGCGGGGCTGGGACGAGTTCAACGGGCTGCTCGACGGCATCGTCTACGGTGCGACGGTGGGGCTGGGGTTTGCCACGGCGCGTGAAGTGATGAATCAAGTGCTCATTGGCGGCTTCGCGGTCCCTGGCGAGGAGGCGGGTCTGCTCGCGGGCTTCCACAAGGTCTTCTTGACCGGGCTCGCCGAAGGGATCTTCGGCGCCATCATCGGGGCTGGCATCGGAGCTGCGGTGGAAGCCCGTGCCATCGCGCTGCGGGTGGTGTGGCCCTTCGTCGGAGTGGGCGTGGCGATGCTGGCGAACTGGGGCTACGTGGAGCTGGGCAAGGGCAATGCGCTCGGAGGAGATCAGGGACTGGTGCGGGCGCAAATCGCCCTTGCGCTTCCCGTCGTCGTGGTCGCGGTCGTGGTTGTCTACGCACTGCTCTCCGAGCGCCGGGCCATACGAGACCAACTGTCGTCGGAGCAGGCGGAAGGGATCGTGACGCCCACCGATCTGTCGCTGCTCCAGAGCGTGGTGGCGCGCGAGCTCACGTACCTGAAGACGTTGCTTTCCGGCAAGGTGCGGCCATGGCTTCTGCTGAAGACCCTGCACAACCGGCAGGTTCAGCTCGCGTTCGTGAAGCAGAGCGCGGCGAGGGAAACGAACCCCGCGCGCAAGAGCCGCTTCGAGAACGAGATCGCCAACCTTCGCCAGTGCATTCGGGAGCAGCAAAAGGCTCTCGAGGCAGCAGGTGCCCGGACCAAGGAGGAGGGCAAGCCATGAAAACCAGCGCTTCCTCGTCGCGTGTCCCTGCCTCCACGCTGCTTCTGGGGGTGATGGTCGCCCTGGCGTTGCACCTGTCCGGATGCTGCGGAGGATGCTGCCGTGCGATGCTCGGGACGCCTTCCGGCAGCAGCGGGTCCTCCAGTCCGGGCCTCTCGGATTCCCCGAGCTCAGGTTCCGTGTCGAGCCTGGTGGCTTCCCAGGTCGGCTCCTTCCGCCTCAAGGGAACCGCTCCCGTCACACGCCTCGGGTCTTCGCTCAGCCCCGGCGTGATCGACAGCGTCGGGGCCGCGTACGAAGGCCCTGGCGGAGAGCAACTCAATCAAATCATCCTCGCCTACGCGTCTGCCGGTGTCGCGAACGGGAGAATGGAAATCGTCTACCAAACCATCGCCCGCGAATGCCCCGGCAAGCGCCTCATGCGATCGGAAGTGCGTAATCGAAATGGCGTCGTGGTGGGTACCCAGGTCGTCTGCGACCAGTCTCCGCAGCACGTCTACTGGAGCAATGGCCGCGTCCTCACCTTCGTCACGGCGCCCCACCCCTCGGCGCTCGCGTTCTACACCGCGTCCGGGTTCTGAGCGTCGGCTCCCGTCGGTCACGGGCCCATGCAGTAGGTCGACGGTCCGCATACGCTGTTCTCGCACGCCCCACTTTCGCACTCGTCCGCGAAGATGCACTCCGCGCCGTCGGCCTTTCGCGCCACGCACTTCCCGTCCCCGAGCATGTCGCAGAAGCTGTCCTGGCACTGCCCGAGTATGTTGAAGCTGTCGTCCATGCAGTCGTCACCGACGTTGAGCAGATCCGTTCCGGGGGCGACGCACACGCTATTGTCGAAGTCGCAGTCGAGACCGGTCATGCACAGTTGCACGTCGCTGACCCCCCCGGTGCACGCTTCGCCCTCCTCGCTCACGGCCTTGCACGCGCCCGTGCGTGCCACGCCGTTTGCATCGAAGGGGAAAGCGCATGCCCCGGGGCTGCTCGGGTTCTCGTAGCAGCAAAAGGCGACCAGCGGGTCGCAGATGCCGAAGAACCGAGCACCCGTACCGTCACGCAGGGGAACGCAGCCCGGGTCCCCGGGTCCCATGGTCCGCGCGAAGGTCGATCGCTGCGCGGGGCCGACGGGAGCGCTGAACCCGAAGCACGCAGGGTCGTGCAGGGCGTTTGCGACCGCGGAACCGCAGGCAGCCGCGTTGAGGGTGTCGGCGCAGGTCTGCGCCACGTCCCGGTGATAGGTGACGTTCCCCGACTTCGCCTGCGCGATCCAGTCTCCGAAGGGCACGATGTCCAGCATCTCCTTCACGATCGTCGTGCACGCGGCTTCGTCCGCGAGGTTCGCCTTCGGAGGTAGCTTGTCAGCGTAGCCAGCGTCGATGAGGCTCTGGTCGTTGGCATACGAGAAGAAGTAGTTCTCGATGTCCTGCGCGCCGCAACAACGAAAGAGGGCGTTGCAGATGGACGCCGCCGCGGTGCTCGTGAAGTCGTCGATCGGAAGGCCCGCGGCGCCACCAGCGCCTGCGTTGCCCGCCTGTCCGGCTCCTCCTCCTGGGCCGCCGGTTCCCCCAGCACCGCCGGTGGCGCCCGTTCCACCCGTGCCGCCGGTGGCTCCGCCGGTTCCACCGGTTCCGCCGGTGCCTCCACCGGTTCCACCCGTTTCGGTCCCGCCGGTCCCGCCAGTCCCACCCCCCGAACCGCCATCGGGAGTGGAGCCGCCGGTGCCGCTCCCGCCTGACTGTCCAGGCGAATTGCCACCCCCGGACGAGTCGGTGTCGTCCGAGCAGGCGAGAGCCAACGGAAGGAGAAGAAGTGCAGGAAGAATTCGCTTCATAGTCGTGGCCTTTGTACGTGCGTCTGGGCGGGGTCTGCTCGCGGCTGGAGGCAAGCCAAACCTGCTCCAAGGTGGTTGGATGTGTATATCAGTTGAACGTGCGACTATCAACAATTATTCTTGGCAGTTTGTCCCCTTGCATCGATCCCCGACCCGACCCGTCTATCGGGACAGACAGCAACCATGGGACAGCGCAACCGGCGGACCCGGAAAGGCCGCCCGCTTCTCCTCGGACCTATACGGTGACACGATGACTACCGTTCAATTCCGCTATGGCTTCCACCCCGAAGGGTTGGACCCCCTTCTTGTCCTGCGGCACGGAGCCCGGACGCTTCCAGCCAGCCCGCCCGCGGCGGTTCTCGCTGCACCGGCGCCCGTTCAGTTCCCCGTGCCCGTGCAGGGAGGGTCCCGCCGCCCCGTCCGCGCGCCGGAAACGCGACCTCGGCGCGCGGGTGCCTACTTTCTGACAGCCGCGGCCGTCGTGGGCGCTGCCATTGGAGTCTGGGTGCTGGCGTTCGGGCAGTCCGGCCCCTCCGACGAAGCGAGCGAACCGCGGCTCGCGTGGGCCCCGCCCCTGACCCTCGAGCCAGACCCCTTGCCCTCGCCCGTCGTTCATGAGTCACACCCCGACGCGCGCTCCACGGTGTCGCAGCCCGCGGTGCGGCCGGAGTTACCCAACCCGTCTCGACCGGCCACGACTTCGCAGGAGACCACTCCTGCCGTCGATCCCACGCCTGGGTCGTCACCGCCCGCGGGGCCTCCCGTCGATCTTGGACCTCCCGCGTTTCCGCCGGGGCCCACCGATCCCCCTGCGGTCTCGACCAGCAAGCCGACGTTGCCGGCTCTGACCGTCCCGGAGACGTCGTCGCCCCGCGTCACGCCCGAGCGGGCCAAACCGGCGGTTCTGCCGGGCCTTTCGCCCACCGACCTCGCCCATCGCGACGCTCGGGCGGCCGCTGCCGAGTCCAAGCCGGAGGCAGTCGCCAAGCCCCGCGCCCCGGTGCTCGATCGACTCCCCACGCCGCAGCCCAAGCCACGGTTGACCGTGCCCCGCGTGTCTCGTTGACGCAGTCGATCAGCCCCTACCGTCGCGTTGCGTCTGGTAGTAGGCCCGAGCGCGCTCGACCTCAGCGACCATGCGCCGCACGTCCTGCTTGGTCGCTTGTTCATCGCCCGTGCGAGCCGCCTGCATCACGTCGGTTGCCACCTGGATGAGGCCGGGCATGTGGATCGCTCCGCCGCGGATCTGGTGCGCCAGCTTTCGTGTGGTATCGAGGTCTCCCAGGGCGATCGCTCGGGAGGCCTCCGCGGCAAGCTCGTAGGCACGGAGGAGAAATCGGTCGACGTGCTCGATGGCGAAGGCCCAATCCGTGTCTTCCGCAAGGCGGTCGAGGTCCACCGGCGGGCGCTCGGTGTCGCTTCCGCGGGTGTTCAGACGCAGGTCTCGGCGTTTTCGCAGCGCGTGGTCCATTGCATCGTAGAGCGTGGCGGGGTCGATGGGCTTGGCGACGTAACCATCCATGCCGCGGGCGAGGCATCGTTCCTCGTCGCCGCGCATGGCGTGGGCTGTGACGGCCACGATGGGCACGTTGGCCGTGGGTGGGTTGGAGCGCAGGGCCATCGTGGTATCGAAGCCGTCCTTGCCCGGCATCTGCACGTCCATGAGCACGATGTCGAACGGCTGAGCGGCGCAGCGGTCGATGGCCTCCTCGCCACTTGCCGCAGTGGTGACGTCGCAGCCCGCGCGACGCAGCAGCAGGCTCATGAAATCGAGGTTGATGGCGTTGTCCTCGACGACGAGGACGCGTGTGCCTGGGTTCAGGCGGGGGGGAGCCTGGCGGGGAGGAGGCTCCGGGGTGCGTGGCGCGTCGGCGAGAGCGCGTGTCAAGGCGCCGATGAGCGCCGTTCGACGGACCGGTTTCTGCACGAAACCGGTGACGTGCAGGTCGCGTGCTCTCCGGCCGTTTCGGCTCCGGGGGCCCGCAGCCAGCAGGACGATGGGGACGGTCGAGCCGAAGGGAGTGGTGCGAATCCGGCGCGCCGTCTCGTAGCCGTCGAGATCGGACATGGCGGTGTCGATGAGGATGGCGTCGGGGTGCTTGCTCTCCAGGTGCTCCAGGGCGGCCTTGCCGTTGGGAGCCGACAGCACGACGGCTCCGAGGTCTCGCAGGGACCCAGCGATGGCTGCTCGGCTCGATGCGTGGTCATCGACGACGAGGATGGTTCGATCGCGTAGCGCGGAGGAGGAGGCGGCGGCGATTTCTTGTTCCGACTCTGCGGTGCACTGCACGGGGAAGGAGAAGTGAAAGGTACTCCCGACGCCTTCTCTGCTCTCCACTTCGATGGTTCCGTCCATGAGCTCGACGAGTTGTTTGCAGATGGCGAGGCCCAAGCCGGTGCCGCCGTGTCGACGGCTGGTGGAACCATCGAGTTGGGTGAACTTCTCGAAGAGGTGTTGGATCTTGTCGTCGGGGATTCCGATACCGGAGTCACGCACTTCGAACCAGAGCTGGGAGACGCCGTCGTCTTCCGGGTCGGCGCCTGCGACGATCATGACTTCGCCGCGGCGGGTGAACTTGATGGCATTGGTGGCGAGGTTGGTGAGGACCTGGCGGAGGCGAGCGGGGTCGCCGAAGACCTGGTTGGGCATGCTGGCGGCGACCCGGCAAACCAGCTCCAGACCGCGCTCCGCGGCGCGGGGGCCGAGCACGGCGCCCACGGATTCGACCACGTGGCGGGGATCGAATGGGATGCATTCCAGCTCGATGTGGCCGGCTTCGACCTTGGACAGGTCGAGCACGTCATTGAGTAGGTCGAGCAGGGACTGTGCGCAGCGAATCACCGTATCGAGGTAGCCTCGTTGTTCGCCGGAGAGTGCGGTGCCCGAGAGCACCTCCGCCATGCCCAGGATGCCGTTCATGGGGGTTCGTATTTCGTGGCTCATGTTCGCGAGAAACTGCGTCTTGGCCTGGCTGGCAGCCTCTGCCGCATCTTTCTGGCGAATGAGCTCCGCGTTGAGAGCCGCGAGCTCTCGTGTGCGACGTTCCACGCGAGCTTCGAGCTCCACGTTGTACTCGGTCAGTCTCGCAACAAGCGCCTTGCGCCGAATGGCGGCGCCGACGCGAGATCCGACGGATGCGGCGGCGTCGATCTCCTCGCGGGTGAAAGGCTGGGACGAGGGGCGGCGCAGGACCATGACGCCCATGAGGTCGTCACGAACGCCCAGGGGGACGCAAGCTCGCGCCGTCCCTTCTTCCGAATCGCAGGCTGGACAGGCGGCCGAGAGGGGCTCTGGGCCGGTGTGCCCTTCGATCAACGGGCAGTCCACCGGCAACACCCGATCGGGGCGTCGCTCACGGCCGTCCCCCGTCACCTCGGCCGACTCGATCGGCACGTGATCTCGAAAGTGAAACGAGCAGACTTCCGCCCGGCAGGCGCTGACCAGCTCGCGCGCGATCGCAACCACGGTTTCGTGATTCGGGGCGTCTGCGTGAAGCGTGAGGTGGTTGATCCGGATCAGCGCTCCAAGCAGGGATTGGAGGGAATCGTTCACGGGACTTCTTCCGTCGTCCGCGGGGGCGTGAGGGGGACCTGCACCTCTGATGGCGTCGACCATGGCTTCCCATGATACACTTGGCGGGTAGGAGGTAGTCTCGGATGACATGGCGACTGTTCGCGACGCGTGATCTTTTGGGTCGGCTGGTGCTTGGGGCTTGCTTGTCGCTGGCTCCTCTCAGCGCCGCCGATGTGGCCCAAGCGCAATCAGAGGAGGCGGTGGCCAAGGCACGCGAGCAGTTTCGGGTGGGTGTGCAGCTCGAGGCTGCGGGGGACTGGGCTGGCGCGCTCGCGCAGTTCGAGGCGGTGGCGCGGGTCAAGATGTCGCCGGCGGTTCGTTTTCACATCGCGAGGTGCCAGCACAACCTGGGAAGCCTTCTGGAAGCGTTGGGAGGGTACCGCCTCGCCGCTCACGAAGCCGCGCAGGACCCGAAGTCCGCGGAGACCCTCTCGGAGGCAGAGGCAGGCATCGCGGCGGTGGAGGCCAAGATCCCAAAGCTTGTCATCGAGCTTGGCGCGGGGGCCGAGGCGGCTACGGTCACGCTGGATGGCGTGGCGCTCGGCGATGCGTCCATCGGCAAGGAAGTCCCCGTGAACCCGGGGGCCCACACGATCCGGTACACGTTGCCTGACGGCAAGACCGAGCAGCGCGTCGTTCGATTGCAGGAGGGCGACAGCAAGAAGGTCACGTTGTCCGGGGCCGTGGCCGACACGGCCGACCCCGTGCCGGAAGACAAGACGCCGGACAAGGTCTCCCAGGGGGACTCGAGTGTGCTGCCTTGGGTGGCGATAGGTGTCGGTGGCGCGAGCCTCTTGACGAGCGGGGTCTTCTACCTGATGCGTTCAAGCACCATCAAGGATCACGATGACCAGTGCGTCGACAACGTCTGTCCGAGTTCGCTCGAGGACACCGGGAGCAAGGGCAAGACGTACGGGACGGTGGGCAACATCACGCTCGGGGTGGGGCTGATTGGGTTGGGCGTGGGCACGGTCATGCTGTTGATGGATGGCGAGCCCGCGGCTGGCACGGAATCGTCCGCGTCGAAGAGTCGGCCCGGGCGGAACCTCACGGTGATGGTTGGCGGCGACGGCCGAGGAGCGGAGGCGACCCTTGTTGGAACGTTCTAGTACCCTACGGGCGCGGATCGGGAAGTCGCGGCAGGCATGGCTCGCCATGCTCGTGGTGGCGGCAGGTGTCGTTGGGTGCGCCTACCCCGACTACACCTACGTCGACAAGGTGGATGGGGCTTCCGGGGCGGGCGGCACAGGGGGCACGGGCGGGTCAGGAGGCACGGGCGGCTCAGGAGGCGTGGCTGGCGAAGGTGGCGGCGGCACGGGCGCCACGGGCGGTACGGGCGGTACGGGCGGTACCGAGACGGGCGGTACGGCCGGCGTGGCTGGCGAGGGAGGAACGGGCGGCGCGTCCGGTGCTGCGGGAACAGGCGCCATCGGGGGGACCGGCGGCGAGGATGCCGGTGATGCCGACGTCTCGGAGGACGTAGTCGAGGACGTTTCTGTAGACGTCGAGGCAGAAGCTGACGCGCCCGAAGCGGACGTGTCGGTGGACGTGGATGCGGACACCACCGAGACGTCGGTCGACACGGGACCGGAAGCCAGCGACTGCCCGACGACGGTGGAGAACTGCACGAACGGGATCGATGACAACTGCGACGGGAAGGCGGATTGCGCGGACCCCCAGTGTACTGCGGGATACACGTGTCTCGGGATTCCGGACGGGTGGGAAGGCTACTACGCGGTTTACGATGGTCCCTCAGGCAGCGCGGTCCCGAACTGCACGTCCGGGTTCCCCGTGGGGGGACCCGTTTTGCATCGGAATCCGCAGGGCAGCGCCGCGGCGTGTTCGACGTGCACCTGCGAGGCGCCCCAGGGGGTGGAATGCGGGAGCCCCCACATCTGGATCGGAGGGAGCCCGGATTGCGCCGGGCAGGGGTGGACGTTGAACCTGCCGCAATCGGGGGTTTGCTACACGCTGGCCATGCCCTCGGCAACGGACGGAGGTCCCCCCACGGTGCCGGAGTCCGTCGAGTTCGAGCCTCCCGTACCGGACCCGAATATCCTAGGCTCCTGCGCGGCGTCGCAGGTCAGCATCACCAAGGACGATCCCAGCTGGTCCCGGATTGCCACGAGCTGTCAGCACAATGTCCTGGGCGGTGGGTGCTCCGCCCCCACCGCGTGCGTCCCGAAGCCGGGGTCCGAGTTCACCCGGGGCATCTGCATTCTTCGGGCGGGCACATGGGGGACATGTCCGACTCCCTATGTGAACAAGTACACGTACTACCAGGCTCTCGTGGACTCGCGAACGTGCACGGACTGCTCCTGCAGCGCGCCTGCGGGTGCGCAGTGCGAAGGCTCGGTCGAGGTGGACAACTCCCCCGGTTGCGGTAGCCCCGAGGTCGTGCTTTCGACGCTCGCTTGCAGCAATGACGTCACGCCGGACACGACGCAGTACATCCGCAAGCAGACGACGCTGGTGTCGGCTGGGTCATGCGCCGCGTCGGGTGGTGTTTCGACGGGGAGTGTGGAGGCAGATACTTCCACGGCCTATACCGCGTGCTGCTGGCTGCCGAATTGATAGGGAACTTTGAACGGGTGGGAAGGCCCGCCCGTTCAAAATCCTGGGTCAGAGACGGGCGGCGGCTTCCACGTCGAGGTTGACGTGGCGGTGGCCGTTGGCGTGGCCGTTGCGGTTGTGGTGGGCGGGGGAGCACCCGTCCCGGGGGGCTTCGGCACCCAGTGCGTAGGAACTGGCGCTGTTGGCGTGGGCGCCGACGCGGAAGCCGCAGCGTCTTCCGGCACCGGGGCGGAGACGGCATCGATGCTGTAGGCGGGGAGGGGCGCGGCGTCCGTCGGGGGAGGTTCCGCGCTCGCAGTCGGATCGACCGCGCTGACCGTCGGCGTAATCGGGGAGACCTCGGGGGTGTCTTGCGCCCGCAGCATGGTCCACGCGCTCAACCCCATGCCGATGCCGACGATGACCGCACCGGTGATGAAGGCTGCGATAGGCCAGCGAGGCTTGGTGGACTTTGGCGGGGCCGGCTCCGCCAAGCTGACCATGGCCGCGGTCGCCGTACCGGGAGTTCCGTCGCTCGTGGGCGCATCGGCAACGAGGCTACGGCCTTTCTCATCATCGAAGGACGGGAGGCGGTCGCGCATCGGGGGCGGGGTAGGAACGGGCACCGGCGCGTGGCCGCTGGGACCCGGCCGAACCGTCTGTGCCTCCCGGATCGGATCCTCCAGGTCGAGGGTGGCTGGAGCCGAGAGTCGACCGGCGAAGTCGTTGGAAGGGGAAAGCCCCGGATACGACGGACGTTCCACCCCGAGCTCGGTGATGTCGATGCGTTCCGTGGGAGCGGCCAGCCCGCGGGGGCTATGCACGGCGGAGTCGGTTCCGATCTCGGCGAGCGGCAGGAGCATGGAACCGGACGCGTCTCCCACGGGGGCTGCGCCCGTGCGCGAGTCAGCTCGCTTGACGGCCTCAGCGAGGGCTGTCCGTCGGCGGTTGCCCGTTTCCCCGAGTAGTTCCTGCACGAACGCGCCGACGTCGGCCACGTCCGCGCGGCGACGGGTCGGCGGAAACACGCGGCTCAGGGCGTCGGCCATGTCCTTCGCGGAGGCGAACCGCTTGGTGACGTCTCGTGACAGGGCGCGGTTGATCGCGGCTTCCAGCGGGCGAGGGAACTGCGCGTCCACGAACCTGGGAGAGGGAAGCTCGTTGTGCAGGATGTTGTGCAGGGTCGCGATGTCGTTCTCGCCCCGGAACGGGTGCTTGCCGGTGGTGATCTGGTACAGAACGATCCCCATCGCGAACACATCGGTCCTTCGATCCACGCGCTGCCCGAGCGCTTGTTCCGGCGCCATGTAGGGGGCTTTGCCCTTGATCTGGCCCGCCGTCGTTTCGCTCGTCGTTCGTCCCGCCGCCTTGGCCACGCCGAAGTCCACCAGCTTCACCACGCCGTCGTATGTGATCATGATGTTCTGCGGCGAAATGTCCCGGTGGACCAGGCCGAGCAGCGTTCCGTCCACGTTCTTCAACTCGTGGGCGGCATGCAGCCCACGGCATGCGTCCATGACGATTCGGACCGCGATCTCGAGCGGCAGCCGGTCCTTCTTCTTGCTCAACGTGCGGAGCACGGTCGCGAGGGACTCCCCGTCGACGTACTCCATGACCTGGTACAGGATCTCCTCCTGCTCGCCGAGGTCCATGATCTCGACCACGTTTGGGTGATGGATCTGGGCAGCAAGCTGTGCCTCGTCCAGAAACATCTGCTCGAACAGGGGATCGTCCGAGAGCGTCGGCAGCATCGTCTTGATCGCTACCGTCTTGGCGAACCCTCGCGTGCCCTTGAGGCGCGCAGCCCAGACTGCCGCCATGCCGCCCTTCGCGATGGGGACAAGAAATTCGTACCGCCCGATGGTGGCACCGGGCCGTATGTCATCAAGGGTCTTCATGAGAGCGGTCGTCTCGATCAGACTCCCAAAGGTTGGCCGTTTGCACAAGGGCTTGGACGGCCTGTCGACCATGTCCATTGACGGGAACGCAACACCCCGTCAATAATTTGCACGCGAAACATCGAGATGGGGGTGATTTCTCCGTGCTGGGCCCTCCACAGGACGACGCGACCGAGGCCGACGAGATCGTCGAGTCCATCGTGTACTTGTACACCGAGGACCGCCGCAAGATGAAGTCCCTGGCGTCTTCCCACGGACTGACGGGCCCGCAGTGGACGGTGGTGACGGCCCTCTCCGCGAGAGGTGACCTTTCGCTGTCCGCGCTGTCCGACCAGATTCGGGCGAAGAACAGCACGGTCACCGGCATCGTGGACCGGATGGAGCGGGAGGGCTGGGTGTCTCGCGCCCGTTCGACGCGGGACCGACGGGTGGTTCACATACGCCTTACATCCAAGGGCAGGGAACTGGCCCGTCTGGTTTCGCGCGAGACGCCGGCGCTACTGCGTACGGCGCTCGGGGGGCTCGGGCTCGAAGAGCTTGCCGCGCTTCGAAGGGTGCTGGGGAAGCTCGTGGACCATGTGAAGTCGACCCCGGGACGGATTCCGGCGCGGAGCACGGGAGATGAAAGACATGCGAAGTGGAACGGAACGTGACCCAGATCTATGCGTCATCACGTGCGCGCTGTCCGGCGTCCTGGCCAACCGGAAGCAGTGCCACGCGATCCCTTACACCCCCGAGGAAATCGCGGAGGAGGCCCGGAGAGCCTACGAAGCCGGGGCCGCGGTCGTCCACATTCACGCTCGGAACCAGGACGGCTCTCCGACCTTTTCCCCCGCGGTCTTCGCGCGAATCAAGGAGGAGATCCGGCGGCGATGCCCCGTCATCCTCAACTTCTCCACGGGCACGATGCTCGATGACGTGACGGAACAGTGCGCGTACATCGCGGAGTCGAGGCCGGCCATCGCGGCTCTGAACATGGGCACGATGAACTACGCGAAGTACAGCGAGAAGCGAAAGGCCTTCGTGTTCGACATCGTGTTTCCGAACACCTACGAGAAGATCTCCAAGTTGCTGCGGGCCATGAACGAGGCGGGCGTGAAGCCCGAGCTCGAGTGCTTCGACACCGGCCATACGCACGGCATCCACCCGCTTCTGGACATGGGTTTGCTGAAGCCCCCCTTGCAGTTCTCCTTCATCGTCAACGTGCTCGGAGGCATCCCCCCGCGCGTCGAATCCTTGCAGCTGCAGACGTCCCTGATGCCTCACGGGAGCGAATGGGAGGTCATCGGTATCAGTGACTGTCAGTGGCGCATGATCGCCGCAGCCCTCGTGCTGGGCGGCAACGTGCGATGCGGCCTCGAGGACAACTTCTACCTGCCCGGGGGTGACATGGCTCGGTCCAATGGCGACCTCGTCGAGGTGGCCGCGCGCATGACCCGCGACGTCGGTCGGAAGGTGGCTTCCGTGGCCCAGGCCCGGCAGATCCTCTCGCTCCCGGAGGACGCATGACCGCCAGAAGCTACGAGACCTTGCAGGTCTTCTCCGGCGTGCGGACGGACATCGTTTTGCACCGGCCCGAGCGTCGCAATGCGATCGGCCCGGCCATGGTGAACGAGCTTCTCTACGCGTTCGAGGACGCTTTCGAGGATGACTCTTGCCGGACGATCGTGCTCACCGGGGCTGGCAAGGCGTTCTGCGCCGGCGGGGACTTTTCCCAGATGAGCGCGGGAGACCTGGCGTTGCCGTCCCGCGGGGACTACGCAGACTTGCTGCTCGCCATGGTCCGTGCGCCCAAGCCCATCATCGCGCGCGTCAACGGGCACGCCATGGGAGGAGGCCTCGGCCTCGTGGCCGCAAGCACGCTGGCCGTCGCCGTCGCAGACGCCAAGTTGGGCACGCCGGAAGTGGACGTGGGGCTGTTTCCCATGATGATCATGGCGGTGCTGGCGCGCATCGTTCCGCGGCGACGGCTTCTCGAGATGATGTTGCTCGGTCAACGCCTGTCGGCTCGGGAGGCGTGTGACCTGGGTATCGTGAATCGCGTGGCAGCGATCTCAGATCTCGACGCCGAGGTGCAAGGGTTGTGCGACGGTCTGGCTTCCAAGAGCCCGATGACGCTTCGGCTTGGTCTGCAGGCGTATGCGGAGCAGGCGGATCTTGCGTTGGAGCAGGCGCTGCCCCTGCTTCGGGACAGGCTGGCGGGATGTCTCGCCACGGAGGATGCGGCGGAGGGGCTCGCGGCGTTCCTGGAGAAGCGGCCTGCGCAATGGAAGGGCCGATGAAGAGGCGGATGGCTCGGGGCGGTCGGATGCTCCTGACCGAAGCGGCATGATGAGCGGTCACGAGTACGTGCCCGTGATCGGGCTCGAAGTGCACGCGCAGCTTCGGACGCGGACGAAAGCGTTTTGTGGATGTCGCTGCGTGTTCGGTGCGGAGACCAACACGCACTTGTGTTCGGTGTGCCTGGGTTTGCCGGGGTCGTTGCCTGTGCTGAACCGGGAGGCGGTAGTGCTGGCCGTGCGGGGGGCTCTCGCGCTTGGGTGTGAGATCCAGCTGCGCAGCGCGTTCGCTCGCAAACACTACTTCTACCCCGATCTCCCGAAGGGCTATCAGATCACCCAGACGGACCAACCGCTCGCGAGGGGCGGGGAGGTTCATCTGCCCCCTGACACCGCGAGGGCACTGGAGGACCGGACGGTTCGGATCGAGCGTGTGCACATGGAGGAGGACGCTGGCAAGAGCGTCCACCGTGCTGGTGTCGGGATGGTGGACCTGAATCGCGCGGGGGTGCCGTTGATCGAGATCGTCACCGCGCCCGACTTGGGCTCGGGGCAGGACGCAGCGCGCTGCCTCGAGGAGATCCGTGGCGTGCTGATGGCGGTGGGGGCCTGCGACGGCAACATGGAGGAAGGCAGCCTTCGGTGCGACGTGAACGTGTCGCTTCGGCGAGAGGGGGGAGAGGCTGGGACGCGGGTGGAGGTCAAGAACGTCAATTCGTTTCGGTTCGTCAGGCGGGCGGTCGACTTCGAGGTGGAGCGTCAGAGGCGGGAGCTTGAGGCGGGGCGTGCCGTGGTGCGAGAGACGCGAGGGTGGGACGAACGCCCGGGTTGCACGTTTGCGCAGCGGTCCAAGGAAGACGCCGACGACTACCGGTACTTCGCCGAGCCCGACTTGCCGCCGCTCGTGCTGACGTCGTCGTGGGTGCGAGCACAACGCAACGGGTTGCCTGAGTTGCCTGCGCAGCGGCGGCGGCGCTTCATGGCGCTCGGGGTCGCGGCGGATGCAGCCGTCGTGCTTTCGTCTCAGGAGTGGGTGGCTCGCCTGTTTGATGGGGTGGTCGAGGAGGGCATCGGCGCTCGGGCGGCGGCGAGCTTTCTGCTGACGGAGGTCTTGCGCGATGTGGGGCGAGCGTCTTCGAGCCCGATGGCGGTTTGGCAGGTGGTGGAGATCCTGGGACTCGCTCGCGACGGGGCGATCAGTGGCAAGCAGGCGAAGGACCTGTGTGGGATCGTCCGAGGCTCGGGCGTGTCTCCGCGCGACGTCGTGGCTGCGCGGGGCATGCAGCGAGTGGCGGACGAAGACGTGGTTCGCGGGATTTGTGAGCGTGTGATTGGCTCGAATCCGAAGCAGGTGGATGCCTACCGAAAGGGCAAGACGGGGGTTTTGGGGTTTTTCATGGGGGTGGTGATGCGGGAGACGGGCGGCAGTGCAGACCCGCGCCTGACGGACGAGATCCTGCGCGGACTGCTTGTGTCGGAAGACGCGCCAGATTCCGACAGGCCTCTTGACCGCGGTCCCGCTTGCGGCAAGAGGTAGGTGGAAAGGATGACCATGTCACGATCGATCGATTGCATGCCGCTCTCATCACCCCTGTCCGGAGCGAGCTATTCTGCTGTGGAGCTGTCTCCGGAGAACGACCGGATATGGATGCTGGAGCAGCGCCGGATACCCGAAGCGGAGAGCTACCTGGAGATGACGACGGTGCAGGAGGTGGCGGACGGGATCCGGGACATGGTGGTGCGTGGGGCGCCTGCGATCGGGATCTCGGCAGCTTACGGGATGGTGCTGGCGGCGCGAGGGTGCCGTGGAGACGCTGGGCAATACCGTGAGGTGATGGGGCGAGCGGGGGAGGTGTTGCGGACGGCTCGGCCCACGGCGGTGAACCTCGGCTGGGCGGTCGACAAGGTGCTGGCGTTGTCGCGGGTGCATGCGGAGCGTGGGGCTGAGCAGCGGGCGGGGGAGGTTGCAGACCTGGCGAGGAGAATTCATCGGGAGGATGTGGAGGCGTGCAAGACGATGGGTCGGTTGGGTGCGGAGCGGGTCCCGGACGGCGCTACGATCCTGACCCACTGCAACGCGGGAGCGCTGGCTACGGGCGGGTACGGGACGGCGTTGGGGGTCATCCGGGCGGCGCGGGATGCGGGCAAGTCGGTCCGTGTGCTCGCGGACGAGACGCGCCCGTATCTACAGGGCGTTCGGTTGACGGCGTGGGAGCTTCACCGGGACGGTATCGCCGTGGAGGTGATCACGGACAGCATGGCGGCGCACTTTTTCTCGCGCCGGGAGATCGACCTGGTCGTGGTGGGGTCGGACCGGATCGCGCGCAACGGGGACGTTGCGAACAAGATAGGAACGTACGGGGTGGCGTGTCTTGCGCGGATGCATGAGCGTCCGTTCTACGTGGCGGCGCCTTTCAGCACGGTGGACCTTGCGTGTCCGACGGGGGCTGCCATCCCGATCGAGCAGCGCGGTTCGGACGAAGTCACGCACATTGCCGGTCGCGGCTTCGCGCCGACGGGGGTTGCTGCGCGGTATCCTGCGTTCGACGTCACGCCTCACGAGATGGTGACGGCGTTGTTCACGGAGCGTGGGGTGGTGGATCCGGTGTGCGAGGCTGGTGTGGTGGCGCTGGACAGGGGGCAGTCATGAGCGGGGTGGACATGCGCAAGCCGTCGTGGCTGAAGGTGGTGGCTCCGGGCGGGCCGAGCTACACGCGTATCAAGGGGACGCTTGCCCAGTTGAAACTCCACACGGTCTGTCAGGAGGCGCACTGTCCCAACGTGGGAGAGTGCTGGGGAGAGGGGACGGCCACGGTGATGATTCTTGGGGACGTGTGCACGCGAGGTTGCCGTTTCTGTGCGGTGGCCTCCGGGCACCCGCCTGCCGTCGACGACACGGAGCCCGATCGTGTGGCGCAAGCGGTGGCGGAACTGGGGCTTCGGTACGTGGTGCTGACCATGGTCAACCGCGACGACCTTCCGGACGGTGGGGCGTCGCACGTGGCTCGCACGGTGCAACGGCTTCACGAGCTTGGTGAGGGGCTGCTGGTGGAGGCGCTCGTAGGGGACTTTCAAGGGAGTGAGCGGGACATCGACACGGTGCTGGCGGGAGAGCCCGACGTCTTCGCGCACAACGTGGAGGTCGTGCGGCGGGTCACGCGTCGTGTGCGGGATGCTCGATGTGACTATGACCGTTCGCTGGAGGTGCTGGCGTACGCGAAGAGGCGGGCGCCGGGGCGACTGACCAAGTCGAGCGTGATGGTGGGGGTTGGGGAGACGGACGAGGAGGTGGAGGCCTGTCTTTTGGATCTGCGCGGGGTGGGGGTGGACATCGTGACGTTGGGCCAGTACCTGCGGCCGTCGTCGAAGCACTTGCCGGTGGACCGTTACGTGACGCCGGAGGTGTTCGAGGCGTATCGGCGGGCTGGTGACCGGATGGGGTTCCGATTCGTGGCGAGCGGACCGTTGGTTCGTTCGAGCTACCGAGCGGCCGAGGCGTTCGTGCTTGCGGATCGCGGCGCTAGCTCCGATTGACGTTCGAACAACCTTCGAGGACCGGTACGACTCGACGCGGGTGCTTTCGGAGCCTGGACGGTCGTGCTACAACAATCCAGTGTCTTGCTTGGCTGTCCGCCGTCCTCGGTGCATCAACGTCTGGGTGCGGTGGCGGAACCGGAGCTGTGAAGGAGGATTCGGTCATGAATAGCTGGAAGAGCCTCGCGATCGCGTCGATTCTGGCCACCGCCGTGTTCGGTGTGATGATTGCTGCTTGTGGTGGGGACGATAGCGACGGCAGCGGGACAGGAGGGAGTGCTGCGGGGAGCGGCTCCGGCGGTTCCGGTGGGAGTGGCGGTGCGACGGGAGGTTCGGGGGGAACGAGCGGCTCCGGTGGGACGTTCATCAACACGGAGGGTGGCGTAGGGGACTCCTCGTACCCGGACGGTTTCGACCCGGACGCAGCCTGTGCGGCGACCGAATTCACGGCGACGCTGACGCCAGCGAACTTGTTGTTCGTGATCGATCGCACGGGCTCGATGAACTGCAACGTGCCGCCGATCACGAGCACTGCGGACTGCGAAGTTCAGCCGGTGAAGGCGGATCAGAGCCAGCCCTCGAAGTGGGAAATCACGCGCGATGCGCTGACGGCTGCGTGGCAAGGCCTGGTGGGCTCGGACCCGCTGCCCTCGGTGGGCGCGATGCTGTTCAACAACGACGACTACTGTGGGTTTCCGGCGTCGCCTGACGTCCCTGTTCAGGGGATGACGGATCCCCAGCTCAACGCGCTGGTGTTGAACCTGCAGGGGGTGATTCCGAAGGGTTCGACGCCGATCATCGGGGCGACGATGAGCGCGTACCAGTACATGCACGCGAACGCGGCGTCGTTCACGGGCAACAAGTTCGTGGTGCTCCTGACGGACGGTTCGGAGACGTGTGACAAGGCGGCGGCGTCGAAGGCGTTTCTGATTGGGAAGGCCAACGAGGCGGCGTCGGTAGGGATCCGGACGTTCGTGCTCGGCGCGCCGGGCAGCGAGGGGGAGCGGGCGTTCCTGTCTCAGATCGCATTCGCCGGAGGGACGGCGAAGAGCGCCACGTGTGACCATTCGGGCTCGGCCCCGGACGTGGGCGATTGCCACATGGACATGACGCTTCCGAACATGAACTTCGCGCAGGAGCTGTCGAACAACCTGGCTGCGATCAGCGGCGAGGCGCTTTCCTGTGAGTTCGAGGTGCCCCAGCCGGAGCCCGGCCAACCCCCGATCGACTACAACAAGGTGAACGTGGTCTACACCCACGGAGACGGCACGAAGGAGACGATTCCCCAGGACACCACTGTGGATTGTTCCGACCCGGACAACGCCGGCTGGCAGTACTTCGACAACAAGACGAAGATCGTGCTGTGCGGTTCCATCTGTGAGCAGGTCAAGGCGGATAGCCAAGCGTCCATCTCCATCGAGCTCGGCTGCGTGACTCAGGTGGTTCCGAAGTAGCGTTCGGCCTGGCTCGTCCTGGCGGTACTTTTTCCGGAGACAACCCAACCCAAGAGGGAGACAATTCCCCCATGTCCACCCGCACGGATTTCTTGTCGAAGGTGGCTCGCCGCGTAGCCGAGCCGGCGAGCAATGCTCCTCCTGGTGTGATGAACTCCATCCTCACCGTGGCCGCGGGGTCCTACGGATTCCGCCCTGGGGGCGACGACGCGACAATGCCTACGGGGTTCGACCCGCATGCCGCCGCGCTGTTCGAGAGCATCGTCGAGGCGTCGTACCTGGTCGCTACCGCCGACGGTGTGTTCGACGATGCGGAGAGAAACGCGTTCAGGACCGTGGTCCTCGAGGCGTGTCGAGGGTCCGTGGACCCGGAGTCGCTCGAGGCGTTGATGGCTGACCTGGCCGATCAGCTCGACGAAGACGGCTTGGACCGTCGGATCGAGATGGTCGCCAAGACGATCAACCGGACGGATCAGCAGCGTGAGGTCTTGCGCATCGCTTCGTTCCTGGCGTTCGCGTCCGGTGGCGTGAGCGACTTGGAGCGTGGCGTGATCGACAAGATGGGCGCTGCGTTCCAGCTGACGGAAGGCGAGCTGCAGTCCGTGCTGCAGGAAGTGCAAGACGCCGTTGACGAGGTGCAGGCCTAGCACGGTCCCACCGTCGCCGCGGGTTCCTTCCCGTATTCTACCCGTTCTCCGCAACCTTCCGGGCGCGTCAGGCATCGTAAGCACGGGGCGGCGCCCGTCGGCGGCGTCCGTTGCCAGCCCTCGTGTGCGCAGTCCTTGCGACCCCGGCTTCGTCCTCTGTTCAGGCTCTCGAGAAACCGATGAACCCTGTGATCCCCTCAGCCAGCCAGTCTTCTCCGGATGTCCTTCGCGTGATGCGCGACGATGGGACCCTCGACCCGGCAACCGACCCTCGTCTCCCCGTGGAGGAGGTCGTTCGCCTGTACCGCGCGATGGTGAGAACCCGTCGTATTGACGAGCGGCTGGTGAGCCTGCAGCGGCAAGGGCGGATCGGGTTTCACATCGGCTCGCTGGGGGAGGAGGCGTCGGTGATCGGAGCGGCGTTCGCGATGCGGGCGCAGGACTACATCTTCCCGGCCTATCGGGAGTTTGGGGCTGCGCTCTTCCGGGGATTCACGCTGCAGCGCTACATGGACAACATGTTCGGCAACGCGAACGACCCTGCGAAGGGCAGACAGATGCCCGACCACTACACGTGCGTGGCGGCGAAGTTCGGCTCGGTCAGCTCACCCATCGGAACGCAGATGACCCACGCGGTTGGGTTTGCCTGGGGGGCGAAGATTCGCGGGGAGGACCTCGTCACGCTCTCCTACTTCGGCGAAGGGTCGACGAGCAGCAACGAGTTCCACAACGCCATGAACTTCGCGAGCGTCTTTCGCGTCCCCACGGTCCTGTTCTGTCGCAACAACCACTGGGCCATCAGCGTGCCGTCGGACCGGCAGTCTGCCACCGCGACGTTTGCCGAGAAGGGAGCGGCCTATGGCATGCGTTTCGTCCGCTGTGACGGGAACGACGTGCTTGCGGTCGTTCGGGCCACGCGGGATGCGGTGGAGCGCGCGGCCCAAGGGCAGGGGCCTACGCTCGTGGAGGCGTTGACCTATCGCATGTCGGGCCACTCCACGAGCGACGACCCCACCATCTACCGCTCTGAGAAGCAATTGGAGCCATGGCGACGTCGGGATCCCGTGGACCGTTTGCGCCAGCACCTAGTGGGGCTCGGTGCGTGGAGCGAGGCGCAGGAGGAGGCGTTGGCCGCGGAGATCGACGAGGAGGTCAAGGCGGCGATCGAGGTCTCCGAGGCCACGGAGCCGCCGCCGATGCCTTCGATCTTCGAGGACGTGTATGCGACGTTGCCGTGGCACCTTCGGGAGCAGCGCGACGAGCTCGTGTCCGGGCCCAGGGCGCCGGGGCACCATTGACCTGGGATGAACGTCGGCCGCTGTGGCCTTGCTCGAAGGAGGGCACGTTTCGATGCCTCGCATGAACATGGTTCAAGCCATCAATGACGCGCTCCGGGCGGAGATGCGTCGTGACTCGCGTGTCGTGGTCTTGGGGGAGGACGTGGGTAAGCTCGGCGGCGTGTTTCGCGTCACGCAGGGGTTGCACGAGGAGTTTGGCGATGATCGTGTAATCGATACGCCTCTGTCCGAGGCGGGGATCGTGGGGACCGCGGTCGGGATGGCCATGTACGGGCTCGTGCCGGTGCCGGAGATGCAATTCGCGGACTTCATCTTCCCGGCGTACGACCAGATCGTCAGCGAAGTGGCGAAGATGCGCTACAAGTCCGGTGGGGAGTATCGCTCCAAGATGGTCATCCGGTCTCCGGTGGGTGGCGGCATTCGCGGCGGGCACTACCATTCCCAGTCTCCCGAGTCGCTGTTCATCCACGTAGCGGGGCTGAAGGTGGTCTGTCCCTCCAACCCGTACGACGCGAAGGGGTTGCTGATCGCGTCCATCCGGGACCCGGACCCCGTGATGTTTTTCGAGCCGAAGCGTCTGTATCGTGCGGCGAAGGGGGAGGTCCCTGCCGAGGCGTACGAGGTGCCGTTGAGCTCCGCGGCCGTCGTGCGCGAGGGGACGGACGTGACCGTGGTGTCATGGGGTGCCATGGTGTACGAGGCCCTCGCGGCAGCGCAAAAGGCTGAAGAACAAGGGGTTTCGGTCGAGGTCATCGACCTGCGGACCCTCTGGCCGGTCGACATTGACACGGTTGCGGCCAGTGTGGAGAAGACCGGGCGTGTGGTCGTGGTGCACGAGGCGCCCAAGACTTGCGGGTTCGGGGCGGAGATCGTGGCGTTGATCAACGAGCGTGTGTTCTGGCGGCTCGAGGCTCCCCCAAAACGTGTCGCCGGGTTCGATACCCCTTTCCCGTACACCCTCGAGATGGAGTACCTTCCACTCGCGCACAGGATCCTTCCCGCGATCCTGGATAGCGCTCACACCGCGTGACGCGGTTGGGCTGAAGACGACGCCGGGGTGCCGGAGGGAGCCGTCGGCGCCGCGGGCACCACGCAGATCGAATCAGGGAGACGCTGACCATGGCACGATTCGAATTCAAGCTTCCGGACATTGGTGAGGGTGTGACCGAGGGCGAAATCGTCGCTTGGGGGGACGGGGTGGCGGTGGGTGCTCGGGTCGAGTTGGATCAGACCTTGGCCGAGGTGATGACGGACAAGGCGACGGTGACGATTCCGAGTCCCAAGGCTGGGGTGATCGTGGAGCTTGGGGGCAAGGTGGGGGCCGTGCTTCCCGTGGGTGCTGTTCTCTTGGTGATCGAGACGGAAGGGGCCGTGGCGAAGGCGGAGACTCCTCCTGTGGCGGCCGCGGTTCCCGTGAAGCCCGAGCCCACCCCGACCGTTCCGGTGTCCGCGAAGCCCGAGCCCACCCCTGCTGTGAAGGTGGCTGCGGAGCCTGCGATCGATCGGTCGGCTCCGAGTGCGGACGGGCCCTCCTCCACGGCGGCGGGGACCATCCCGGAAGAGCTGCCCGGAATGCAGACGCGGGAAGTGGTCGACGCACCCGAGGGGACGTCGTCGGAGAAGCCGTTGGCGGCGCCTGCGACGCGGAAGCTGGCGCGGGAGCTTGGCATCGATCTGACGAAGGTTTCCGGGTCGGGCCTGCATGGCCGGGTGACGCAAGAGGACGTGCAGAAGCATGCGGAGCAAGCCGTTGCGCGGGCGCAGATCGTGAAGCCGCCCGTGGCCGCAGCCTCGCCTGTGAGCATCTCCTCGGCGGTGGTCGCGGGCAGGCCTCTCGAGGAGCGGATTCCGCTGCGCGGCGTGCGACGGACGATTTTTCATCAGATGGCGAGGTCGAAGCAGACGGCGGCGCACTTCACGTTCGTGGAGGAGTGCAACGTGACGGCGCTCAAGGGCTTGCGCGAGCGGTTGCGGCCTTTGGCCGAGGCCGAAGGGGTCAAGCTCACGTTCCTCCCGTTCATCGTGAAGGCGTGTGCGGCGGCTCTCAAACGTCACCCGATCCTCAATGCGGCTTACGACGAGGTGACGGACGAGATTGTGGTGCGGTACTCGTACAACATTGGGGTTGCTGCGGCGACCGACGCGGGGTTGATGGTGCCGGTGGTCAAGGGTGCCGACACCCGGAGCCTTCTCGAGGTGGCCCGGGAGATTCAGCGGCTTTCGAACGACGCCCAGGCTGGGAAGATTGCGCGAGCGGACCTCGTGGGGTCGACCTTCACCATTACGTCCCTGGGGGCCGCGGGCGGCCTCTTTGCCACGCCGATTCTCAACTTCCCCGAAGTCGCGATCTTGGGGGTGCATCAGATCAAGCAGAAGCCTGTGGTGCTCGACGGACACATCGTCATCGGGGACGTCATGCTCCTGAGCTTGTCCTTCGACCACAGGATCATCGACGGTCACATCGGTGCGGCCTTCGCGTACGAGGTGATCCGCTACCTCGAGAACCCTGACAAGCTGATGCTCGAGATGGGCTGACGGGCGCGCTCCCAACCGCTGCGAACTCGCGCAAGGGGTCGGGAGTGACGTATCCTGGGGCGTCGTGACCGCGAAGCTCATCCGCGACGGAAGTCCTGTCATGCTCGACCGGTACGAGCTCATTGCGGAGCTTGCGTCCGGCGGTATGGCGAAGGTGTATCTGGCGCGGCTTGGGGGGCTTGCCGGTTTCCAGCGTCTCTTCGCGATCAAGCACCTTCATCCCTACCTGCACAGCGACAATCAGTTCGTCCAGATGTTCTTGGACGAAGCGAGGTTGGCGGCGGGGATTCACCACCCGAACGTGGTTCCGATCCTCGAGGTGGGGGCGAGCGACGCGGGCTACTACCTGGTGATGGAGTACGTGGAGGGGGACACGCTGGCGAGCTTGCTGGCGCGCGCGTCGTCCGTGAGCCACCCTGCGATGCCGTTCGGGATCAGCATCCGGATCATGCTCGATACGCTCGAGGGGTTGGAGGCTGCGCACGGGTTGACGGACGACTACGGCAAGCGTCTCGGGTTGGTGCATCGGGACGTGTCGCCGCAGAACATCCTCGTGGGTTTGGACGGGACGGCGCGGATTACGGACTTTGGTGTGGCGAGGGCTGCGAGCCGGCTTCATGCGACGAAGGTGGGACAGCTCAAGGGCAAGCTCGCGTACATGGCGCCGGAGCAAGCGCGTGGGGGGGAAGTGGACGCGCGGACGGACGTGTTCGCGGCGGGCATCGTGTTGTGGGAAGCGCTCACGATGCGACGGTTGTTCCGGGGGGACAACGAGGCCGCGACGCTGAACCGCGTGTTCTTCGAGCCGATCCCGCGAACGCGTGCGGTGAACGAGGCGATCCCGCCGGGGGTGGATGCGGTCGTTGCGGCGGCGTTGGAGCGGGAACCGGACGCGCGTTTCCCGTCGTGTGCGGCATTTGCGGAGGCGTTGGAGGTGGCTGCGGGGAAGGCCGGATGTTGTGCTTCTGCGCAGGAGGTGGCGAGCTTCGTTCAGGCGACGTTGGGGCGGGAAGTGCAGGCGCAGCGGGACCGTGTCCGGGCGTGGCTGGCGCGGAGCGAACCCAGCCAGGCGTGGCCGGTGGTGGGCGCCGGCCCTGCGGCGGAGCCGGGGCCTCATGGTTTTCCCGTCGTGGTGCCGCTGGGCGAACCGGGGGCGCCGGCCAAGGTCGACCCCGTGATGCTCGCGACGATCCGGCTCGCCAGTCGCCCGGGGATCCGTGTGGGACCCATCATCGTGGCGGTGGTCTCGGCGATTCTCGCGGGCGCGAGCGTCGGCTTTCTCATCTACGTTCTCAGCAAGCAAGCCGAGCCGGCCACCGAAGCCGGCGACTCGCCCCCCAGGGCATCTGCCTCGCCATTGCCTCCTCCAGACGTTACGGCGGTGCCCGTCCCGTCCTCAGGAGAGGTTGCGGTGCCCGACCCCTCTGACGCGGGCGAGCCTGGGTCTTCGTCGTCCGCGCCGAAGAAGCCACCTCCCGCCCCGGGGCCTCGACGGCTCCCGAGCGAGAAGGACGACATGGAGACGAACCCGTACCGTTGACGACGCAGCCACCCGAAATGGACGAGATGACGACCAACCCCTACCGTCGGGCCACGAAGCGACGTAGCCTCAACGCTGTGAAGCGATACCGATCACGACCTGTTCTTGTCGCGCGGGGTCTCGGCGCTGCGGTGCTGGGCGTTGGCTTGTGGGCGTCCGGGTGCGGTTCGTCGCAGGCGGTGCCCGACATGTCCGCGCGGTTCTACTCTGTACACACGGCGATGCAGGCCAGCGGCCTCACGCAGATGGGGGCCGTGAGTCGCGGTCGCCTCGAGGTGACGCAGAGTGTGAAGCTTCCCCTGGAGCTGACGTCCGAGTGTGTGACTGTGGTGGCGATGGGAGACCAGGGCGTGGCGGACCTTTCGCTGGCTCTGGTCAACGCCGAGGGCAAGGAGATCGCCCGGGACGACATGGTGGGACCGGACGCGTCGATGCGATACTGCCCCGACCAGCCTGGCAAGCACGAACTGGCTGTGGTGATGTCGCAAGGCTCCGGGGGCTACGCCGTGTCCTTGTGGTCCGGGGGAACGCCTGTGCGACGGGCCGAGGCTTCGCCCCAGGGACCGGCCACTGTCGAAGGCGGTGGGTCGTGCGATGCCCCGACCGTGATCGCGGCCGGGCAGACGTACGTTGGCAACACGGAGAATGGCCGCAAGATGGAGGAGGGGACCTGCGGAAACACCTCCGCGAGTGAGTTGGTGTATCGGCTCGACTTGCCCTCGCGCCAGCGCGTGACCATTGACGTCCGAGCGGAATACGACGCCGTCTTGTACCTGCGTCGTGGGGAGTGTGCAGACCCGGACGCGGAGGTGGCATGCAACGACGATGCTCCGGGGGGTGGGCGGCGCTCCCGTGTGGATGAGGTGCTGGAGGCCGGGACGTACTTTGTCTTCGTGGACGGGTACGGTGAGGAGGAGGGCGCGTATCGCATGACGGTGCAGCTGCGGCCGACGTCGGGCGCGCGCAACGCGTGTGACACGGCGCCGGTGCTTGCGTTGGGCAGTGCGGTTCGAGGATCGATGGTGGACAGGGTGAACAATGCCGCGGCCACGTGCGGCAACCGGGGACCGGGGCCGGACCTCCCTTTTCGCCTTGACCTGGCCTCGCGCTCGCGCGTGCGGATCAGCCAGCGGGCCCGAGGGTTCGCGCCTGTGGTGCACGTGCGGTCGGCTTGCGAGCGAGCCGATAGCGAGGTCGGGTGTTCGAGTGAGAGCATGGGAGGGGCGGAGGCGACGTACGCGGGGGTGTTGGAGGCGGGGTCGCACTTCGTGTTTGCGGATGCGGCGACCGAGGCCGCTTCGGGGGACTTCTCGCTGTTCGTTGCGGCTGTGGACGCGGCGGGCGGGGGAGGGCCGGGGGACACGTGCGGCGATGCCCTTTCGCTGGCAAGCGAGGCCGAGACTCTCGTGGGGGACACGTTCGAGGCGCGAGACGACGTGCAAGTCGGGTGTGGTGCTGCTGGAGCGCCCGAGGTGGTGTATCGCGTGGACCTTCTCCGGAAGGCGAGGTTCATTGCGCGTTTGAGGAGGGATGAGGGCAAGCATCACATGGCGCTGCAGTCGACGTGTGGGTCGACGGCCACCGAGCTTGGTTGTGGTACGGACGTGGATCGGGTGCTGCAGCCCGGGACGTACTGGTTGGTGGTGCAGTCTGCGGCGCGGGATAGCTTTGGCCGTTTCGAGCTTGGGTACCGGATCGACGACCTGGGTGCGGTGGAGAACGCCTGTGCGGCGGCTCCGGTGCTTGCGCCGAACAAGGGGTTCACGGGCAACACGCACGGTGCGCGAAACCTGTTTTTCTCGCCGTGCATGGGACCTGCTGACGCGCAGAGCGGGGGAGACCGGTTTCACAAGATCACGTTGACGCGCAGGTCGAAGGTGGGGGTGACGGTAACCTCTGACGCGTTTCAGGCCGTGCTGACGTTGCAGCGGGGGTGTGCGGAGGCGGAGGTGCTGAGCTGTCGCTTCAGCCACCGACCCGGATTGCCGGTGGAGGCGGAGCACACGCTGGACCCCGGCACGTACTTCGTGGTGGTGGACGCGAAGGAGGCGGGCAACGAAGGGGAGTACACGCTGTCCGTGAAGGTACAGGACGCGAACTGACGGGTGCCTCCAGACAGAAGTCCGCCAACGAGGAGGCTTCCGGCCAGAACTGGTGAATCTGGCATGGGGAGCCGGGAAGTGGAAACCGAAGCTCTGACAAGTTCGGCTTCGGATCCGCGCGACCCTGTGTAGCTCGACAAACCCAACCAGTCCGAAGTGCGACGGTACGGGGCTGGGGGGGGTCGGGGGGAGAACAGCCACGTCCCGTCAGGGTCTCCAGACTCGTCGGGGGCGACACCCGTGATGAGCATCCGTAACCGGACAGCACCTTGAGGTCGCAGCGCTACCATGATCCAGCAGGGACGGGCCGTCAACTCCAGGATTTGAAAACTGCGGGCTCGGCTGCTCGGTGTGGTTCGGGCTACCCGTCGTCGCCGTAGCACGCTTCGAGGCAGGCGGTGTAGCCCGGGTCCGTGGGGGAGCCGCACTGGGTGAGGCAGTCCTCTCCTCCGCCGCCGGTGCCGCCGGTGCTGTCGGAGCCGCCGGTCCCGCCCGTGCCCGCGTCGGTCTCCGGCACGCCCCCGCAGGTTCCCAAGCACGAGCCGCTGCAGGTGCAGTCCGCACTGTCCCCGGATGTGTTGCATGTCCCCGCAGCGCAGTTCCACGTGCACGTCGCGTCGGGGCCGCACGCGAAGTTGCAGGTCTGCCCGTCCCTGCAGGTCGCCTTGCACGTGGCTCCCGTCGGGCAGGACATGTTGCACGACGTCGTGCCGTCGTCGCACAGGTTCTCGCAGGTGGCGCCAGCTTTGCACACCTCGTTGTTGCCTGACTTCGTCGAGTCGTCGCCGTCGCTGCAAGCGACGAGCATCAGGAGAGACGCGAGGGCGATTCCGAAGGATGAACGAAGGATTGACATGAAGGCTCCTTTTCGTGCGTGGATGACCGAATGCATATCAACATGCGTGCCACCGGAGTTGACGCGCGAGCCTCGCGCATTTCGGGCAGATCGCAGGGATCTGTCAGCGGAATCGGGCGAGGTTGTGGTGCCTGGGATCCGCACTCGTGCGGCTTCGAGGCCGCTGCTTGGACTCGGCAAGGCTAGGCGTGACGTGTACCGCCCAGAGCATGCTTCATCGACGTAGCCAACCCCGGTGCCGCGCACACGCTGGACTCGACGGTGCCGAGTCGCTACGTCGGCGGATTTGTACCGACCCGGGATCGGGCTGTCTTGCTTCAGGCGCTACCCGCGCGGCCAACCTCCGCACCAACCTCAATCTGCGTCTTCTGTGGCTCTCTGGGCCCGGGAGCGGGCTCGGGCTCGGGCTCGGGCTCGACGTGCGGGGATACCACCTTGCGGAGACTTGCACTTAGGTTCTGAGCGCGTCAGCGGAGGACAGGCAGAGACACTCGCGGGCGAGATACCGCGATCGGTCCGTCGCCCGTCACGCGCACCACGAGATCGTAGTCCGACGCTCCTTGCACGTCGGCCCACCAGATTTCCCCTTCGCGTACGTCGCTCTCCGTGAAGAACACCTGGCCGTCGATCTCCGGCGCCTGCCCCGCGTGGCGGCCGGACAGGACCCACTCGTGCTGCTCGCTGGGCCCTTCGACGATCACTTGCACGCGCTGTCCCTTCTTGCGCCGGTTGTTGGTGCGCGAGATCGAGCGCTGGACGGACATCAGCTTGCGGAACCGGTTGTAGGAGATGCGCGAAGGAACCTTTCCGGCGAGCGCGTGGGCCGTCGCCTCTTCCTCGTCCGAGTAGCGGAAGACCCCCACGTGATCGAACGAGGCCCACTTCAGGAACGACACGAGCTGCTCGAACTCGTCGTCGGTCTCCCCGGGGAAGCCGACGATGAAGGCGGAGCGCAGGCTCACGCCGGGGGCGCGTTTGCGAATGCGCTCCACGATGCGCTGCAGACGTCGTGTCCCATGGCCTCGACGCATCCGGCGCAGGACGGAGTCCGCGGCGTGCTGCATGGGCATGTCGACGTAGGGTGCGACGTGGGGGTGGTGGCCGATGAGGTCGAGCAGGGCGTCGTCGAGCTCGTCGGGGTAGAGGTAAAGGACGCGCACCCAGTGCAGGCCTTTCACGTTGGCGATCTGTTCGACCAAGGTCGTGAGGGAGGAGGAGAGGTCATGGCCGTAGCGGAGGGTATCCTGGGAGACGAGGTTGACCTCGAGCACGCCTTGCTCCACGAGCTGCTCGACCTCTCGGACGACGTCCTCGACAGTGCGCGATCGGTGAGCGCCCTTGATGCGGGGGATCACGCAGAAAGCGCAATTCCGGTCGCAACCTTCGGCGATCTTGACGTACGCGCTCGCGCCGGCCTTCGAGAGCTGACGCGGTGTGGAGGCCGTGGAGAGGAAGCCTTCCGCCTTTCCCACGTGAAGGCGGGAGCCCTTGCCTTCCATGGCGGTGGCCACGTGCAGGACATCGCCCGTGCCGACGAGAAAGTCGATCTCCGGGATCTGGGAGGCGAGATCCTGCGCGTAGCGCTGGGCGAGGCATCCGGTGACGACGAGGCGTTTGCACCGGCCGGAGGTTTTGTGTTGGGCGAGCTGAAAAATCGTGTCGATCGATTCTTTCTTGGCGGGTTCGATGAACCCGCAGGTATTGACCACGAGGATGTCGGCGTCCGCCGGGTTGTCGACGGGTTGGAGGCCGCGGGCGTGGGCGTGGCCGAGCATCACTTCGGCGTCGACGGTGTTCTTTGGGCAGCCGAGGCTGACGATGTGGAAGGTGAGCATGGCGCGAGGGGACCATGGACTTTGGCCGGGGAGGAGGCAAGGTGTGTCCGTGCGTGGGAGCCAAGAAACGCTTGACGCCTCGTGGGGAGTCGCGGTAGGAGACCCATCCCGCACGCGAGGATGGCGGAATTGGCAGACGCGCCAGATTCAGGTTCTGGTGGCCGAAAGGCTGTGGGGGTTCAAGTCCCCCTCCTCGCACCAACGACAACCGGTGAGCCGGGCAAGGGGCGCCTGGCATGCGGAACCGAGCCGGGTTCGTGCGTCCGCGGATGGCCGGCGCACGCTTGCCCCGAAGAGCTTGCGAAGGGTGTGGACGGCAGTCTCTGGGGCCGCCCCTCGAACCCTCCCGTGGTAGGATGCCCCCATGGGAACAAGGCTCGTGTTGTGCGCTCGGTGCGGACGCCACGTGCGCCAGGCCGAGGACGTCTGTCCGTTCTGCTCCACGCCTCGAGGCGTCGCGGTGCAGGGCGGGGCGGGCGTGCTCGCGGCGTCCGTGGTTGCGCTGCTGATGGCGGGCTGTGGTGGGCCGGGGCCTGGTCCCGTGGCCGTGTACGGCCCTCCGCCGCAGAACGCGGAGACCCCTCCGCCGAGCGAGCCTACGGAAGACGGAGATGTCCCGCCGCCCGTCGAGCAGGAGACACAGCCTCCCGAGGAAGGTCCACCCCCTGTGGCCGTGTATGGTCCCCCGCCCGAGGGGTTGCCCTGAACGACGTCCTGTCCAGGGCGACCTGCCGTCATGGATGGTTCGGTCGGATGGGACGATGGCTTGAGCTGTGAGTGAGATGGATCAGGAGCCCGCAGGGGGCATCGCGTCGCTGCGATCACGTGTCGCCGAAGCCTTGCTCTCACGGCTCGCGTCCGCGTGGACAGGGATCGTGGGCGCGCTGCGACCCTCAGCCTGGGGGCAGTCGCACGCCTACTGGGTCCTCTTCTCCTTGCTCACGGGTTTCGCCCTCGGCTTGTTGTGGCTACCGCCCTTGCCACCACTCGTCGACTCGCCCTCGGTCGCCTACTCGGGGGTGGTGCTTCACGCGTTGCGGGGCGGGGACCCGTTCTTCTCCGCCTGGTACGAAGTTCGCCCCGAAGCGGTCAGCCACCTGGCCTTCTATCACGCATACGGGTTGCTGCTCTTTGTCTTGTCCCCGGTGACGGCGATCAAACTGATCACCTCCGTGGCTGTCATCGCGTTGCCGCTGTGCATGAGAGCGCTGCTCTCAGCGATGGGGCGGAGTGCATGGCTCTCGCTCGCCGGGTTTGGTCTGGCGTTCAACCTGCAGCTGGCCATGGGCTACCTGCCGTTCTGCCTCTCGATTCCGCTCCTGCCGTTGTGCCTTGCCTGGGTGGAGCGCAGCCGCGGCGGGATGTCTTGGTGGCGGGTGGTTGCGCTGTTTGTGGTGCTCTCGGTCTCGCCGTACTTCCACATGCTGATGACGCCGTTGCTGTTCGCTTCGGTCACGTTCTGGGTGGTGCTCACCCAGCGATCGATCAAGCGTGTGCTGGTCCACTTCGGGGTCCTGGCCGCTGCGACAGCGGCGGTCGTGTGGATCGTACCGAAGCCTGCGGGGCACCCACCCCGACAGGTCTCTCACGCGGTGGGGACGGTGACCTACAGCGCGCATCTCGATCGCTTCGATGGCGACTTCCTGAACTGGACGATCAACGGCTGGGACGCGTTCTCCACGCCGCTGTTTCTGGCCGCCGTGTTCGCGACGTTGTCGTTGACGGCGGGCCAAGGCGGAAGGGTTCAAGGCGTGAGCCTTTGGCGGCGCTTCTGCGAGCACCGGTCGGAGATGTTCGCGTTCGTGCTGTTCGCTGGCTACATGTTCGCCCCGACGAACGTTCACTATCCCTGGGTGGCGTGGTCCATCGACTCGCGGTTGACGGTGTTCTTCGGGATCTTCCTCGTGAGCATGCCGCGCCTGGTTCCGTCGACGATGTCCCAGGCCTTGCGATTCTCGCCTGTCGTGGTGTTCGCCTTCTTCCACCTGGCCAGCCTGGTGAGCCCGTTCCTTGCGTTCTCCCGTGCGACGCGAGGGCTGGTGGAGGTGTCGAAGGCGATCCCGCCCGAGTCGACGATCCTGCCGATCTTCTCCCACGAGTACATGCAGGACGCGAAGCGCTGGCGGTTCGACGGGTACCACGGGTTCTTGAACCAGCACCTGGTGCGGTGGAGCGCCGTGCTCTCTGGGGGCTTGCAGCCGTACTCGTTCTGCGATCTGTCGTTCCATCCCTTGATCTGCACGAAGCAGCTACCGATGCCCGGGGCGCGCAACCCCATGCCCGGGGTTGCGGCTCATGCGAAGCATTACGAGTACGTGGTGCTATATGCGAACGTGCCGGCCAAGCAGAAGGATCACCTCGGCCTGGTGGAGAAGCAGGGGTTCGAGAGGGTCGCCGAGTCAGGGGAATGGACGCTCTGGAAGCGCAAGGAGAAGCAATGAAGCTCTCCTCACATCGCTTCGACCGGAACCCCGGCGAACGCCAGCAACCCGATACCTGAGGCGTTCGTCACCCACGGGCCAGCCCCTTCGTGCCCCACGTAGGTCAGCCCCGTGGCACCCGACCCATCGCCCGAAAGCGTCAGCACGACCGTCGCCCCCGTGGCTGAGCCCGACACCACCGTAACGCTGGCGCCCTCGACTACGAAGTTCGCTTCCGCCCCAGCGCCGAACGTCATCGTGGACGCCTTGTCGCGCATCTCGATCGTCACCTCGGTCCCGTCGCCCTTGCTGAAGTAGATGCGATCGACGTTTGGAGCTTCGACGTCCGGACCGGCGGCGCCATCGTACAGGTCCCGGGTCAGCAAGGCCGCGTACCACTGCCCGAGCAACTCGTACCCGTTGGTGTAGGTGAAGTGACAGCCGTCGTGGCCGTCGAGCCCGTGGGTCGACATCAATCCCACGTTGGGCACCTCGTCCGCCAGCCTCCGCTGCCCGTCCCTGAGCTGGGGCGTCGGGTCTCCACAGCCCTTTCTCACCTGCGTCACGTACGTTCTCTCGACCGACGGATAGTCCTCCCTCCAGTCCTCGTGCAGGGCGACCCACCCGTCGTGGTGCTCTGCCGCGTTCGCTCCGTCGGATTCCCCCTGGTAGTAGAGGATGGCCCTGATTCCGTTCTCCAGCCCGGCATGGCGGACTCGGGTGAGCAGGCGGCCGTAGTTCGTGGCCAGGTCCGTCGGATCGGCGTCGTTGCGCTGGAAGTAGGAGATGGGGCGGCCGCCCCGGGCCCCGTTGAGGATGGCAATCGGGACCTCGTGCGCCTCGATGAGGCCACGGCCCATACGCATGGCCCACTGGCCGATTGCCCCCGGACCCTCCGCCATGTTTCCTTCGGCTTGCCTCCACTGCCGGTCCGCCGCCGTGGCGCTGCCGTCTTCCACGCGTGCCCCGAACGAGCGCAGGAAGGGGCTCGCATTCACGTTGGCATCCCCGGCGAACTGCGTGGCCACCGCGTTCGACTGTCCCTGCACGAGCAGTACATCTCCCGCCACGACCTTCTCGACGGTCTGGGCGAGCCACCGCTCGTTGCCGCCCTCCACGTAGACCGACACCTCGTGGTCGGAAAGCTCGGCGGGAACGCCCACCGACAGCTCGAAGGGGTCCGGTGCGGAGACGGAGCACAGCCCCGCGCGCGCCATTGCCACGACGGTTTCGCCGCGCGTCACTTCGACCACCACCGCGTGGTACCCTGGGGCATCTACCGTTCCGCGGATGCTCACCGTCCCCTCGCCCGTCGTCACGTCCCGCGGTACCACCGCCATCGGAAGGGGCAACGCCTCGAACGTGACCGCAGGGTCGCCCGCGGGAAGCCCGTTCGTGGCGACGACGGTCGTCTCTGCAGTGTCCGTCGCCCCCGCGTCGTCCGTGACGGTCAGCACGACGCGGTAGCAGCCGGGGGCATCGAAGGCATGCTCGGTCGTTTCGCCGACCCCCGACGAACCGTCGCCAAAATCCCAGGAGAAGGCGGTGAGGGTGCCGTCGGGGTCCGAGCTTTCGCTCGCGTCGAACGTGATCGTCAGCGGAGCCGGTCCTGCCTCGGGCGTGGCGATGAGAACGGCGGACGGTGCGAGGTTAGGTACTTCGGGTTCGTCTGTCGTGTCGTTTTCGTCGATCGCATCGGAGGCTGCTTCGGATCCGTCGTGTGTCGAGTCAGACCCGGCGTCGCGCGAGGACCACCAGTCGGGTTGCGCCGCCTCTTCGCCGCATGCGGTGAGAAGGAGGAACGCAGCGACCGAGAACGCAATGTGTCGTGGACGAGGGGAGGGCGCCATGTGCTCATGTTGCGCTGTCCGGGGGCCGACGTGCAAGGATGGCTCGCGAGCGCGTGATGGTGCTTCGGAAGACTCGTTGCGGAGTCAGTGCCCACTAGTCGGGCCGTTCAACGCTGTCGCGGTTGGACCAGGACGGCCGGACCGACGCGCCACTCCCACCCGAGGCGGCCTGCGCCAGTGGTGATCCTGTACTTCGCGCCGGGCAGCGCGCGGTCGTAGGCGGCGTTCCCCACGCCGATCTCGAGGGTTCTGCGTGCGTCTCTCCAGTCTCGCACCGTCACGACGTTCGTCGTGCCCGAGTCCGACGTTTCAACATGGCGCGACACGACCTCGGTCAGGTGCTGTTGTCGCTCGCTCCTGTCCAGCTTCGCATTGACGATCTTGAGGATCGAGCCGCCCAACAAGACTCCCATCAGGATGAGGACAGGGAACGTAAAGAGCATGAAAAGAAGCGAGGTCGACCGTCCTCGGATCAGCAAGAACAGGACCGCGAGAATCGGCAGCGTCACCAGCGGGCCCGCCGCGTAGCACACCACGGTGTCCCAGGTCCGCATCAGCGAAGCCGACGAGTCTGCCCAGATGAGCAACGGCATGGCCACGAACATGGCGACAAGGGTCAGCCCCACCCACACAATCGGGTGCACCCCGCGTTTGGGACGGGGGCCGTCGAACGGCGCGAGGGCACCCGCGATCGCCGCGAGACGAGCGATCACAGCCTCCAGATGGGCCAGGTCGAACGTTGTCGCGTCCATGCCCCGGCGGACCTGCGCAAGTACCGTGTTCGACTCGCCGTCGATCGACACGGAGGGGGAGCCGGCATTGAGCAGGTCTCGCACAGCTTGTCGAACCACGTCGGATTCGACCACGGCCATGACGTGCGCCTCCGGGTCCTCCGTCTCGGTGGTCACGTCAGCATCGAACGCCTCATCCCCCGTCTTGAACTCGGAATTGATGCGCCAGCGGGTGCCGAGCCGATCGAGCCCGGTCTTCGTTCGCAGGATCATTCTGGGCCGCCCGCGATCCGTGAAGAGACCGTCAGATGTGGCTTGGCTCTGCTGTGGGCGGAGTCGGTACCCCCCTCCGTGTCGGTCGGTCTGCAGAGAGACGCTCACCATGACCAGAGGCATCTCGCCTGGGGGGACAGTGACGACGAAGCGGCGGCCCTCCCGGTCGAAGGAGATCTCAGACGGGCTGGAGGGAGTGACGCCGAAATGCGCGGCAAGCGTTCCATGCAAAGCACTGGGAGCAGGGGGCGGCACCAGGCGATTATCCCGCTTGCGCACGGTGCTTGGCGAGCGAGTTCTCGGACAGCGTCCGACGGCAGGGGTTCACAACGCAGTCTTGCGCAGGAGTCTCCCTCGCCCCCAGCGGACAGGTAGCGCTTCGTTCGCCTCCAGACCCGCCTGGCTCGCCAGCGCGAGGGACCGATCGAACGCGGCCCGACTCACGTGCCCGAGGGGCTCCGCGAACAGCACGCGGCCTCCAGGCTTCATCGCCGCCCCCAGTTGCCGAAACAACGCCGACGCGTCCGGCACCTCGTGGACCATGTGCATGATCAGCGCTACGTCCACCTTCCCCGTGAGATCGTCGAGGGGAAGGGAATCCGGTGCGCATCTTCGCAGCTCGAGCCGATCGAGCAGCCCGCGGCTCGACGCCCTCTTGCGCAGCCCCTCCAGCATCGCAGGCTGAAGGTCCACGCCTATCACCCGGCCCTCGCATCCCACCCGCCGGGCGAGCGGGAGCGTGAAGTACCCCATCGCGCACCCGACATCGACCGCCAGGTCGCCGGGGCGCACTTGCCCCTCGAGCACCGCGTCGGGGTTCTCCAGCCATCGACGCAGTGGATTGAGCAACATGTACGCAATCCACGGCGGGCAAACGTGATCCGCACCACCCGTCGGCCTGTCTCCCACGTTCGCTTCGCTCATGATCGTCCTGCCTTCCTACGCCACGACGAGCTTGGGCTTGTCGTCGGCCGTCGTTTCTAGCAAGCTTCAATATATGAGCTATTGCTCACGTTCGCTACTCGCGTTTTCGCAAGGCTCCGCATGACCGCACGGCGCACGCACAAACCACCTTCCCAAGAGAAAGCTCGCCGCAAGTCGCGGGGGCGTGAGGCCGCCACGAAGGACGACCCTGCTCACGTTTTGCCTCTTGCCCAGGAAGCTGACGGGCGGAGGCGTCCGAGGCAGCAACGTGCACGAGACACGGTGGACGCGATCCTACAAGCCGCCGGGCAGGTCATCGCCGACCGAGGCTGGGCGGAGACGACGACCAACCACGTCGCGCAGCGGGCGGGGGTTTCGATTGGCTCGCTGTATCAGTACTTCCCGAACAAGGAATCCATTCTGGTCGCGCTCATGGAGCGCCATCTGCTGCAGGTGCAGCCGATCGTGCAAGAAGCCATTGAGGCCATGGACGACGAGAGCATTCCGGTGGCGCGGTCGCTCGAGAGGCTCTTCGCGAGACTGGTGGAGATGCACGAACGGGAGCCCAAGCTGAACCGCATTCTGGCCGAGCAAGTTCCGTTGCCACCCGTGGTGGAGAAGATGCACGCGGCCGGTGAGCTGTCCGTAGCGATGCGCATCGCGGCGTCGCTCGAGCGGCGGCGCGACACCCGGTCCGATGACGCGTTGGCGATGGCGCTCGTCCTGGCCCAGGCCACGGAGGCGTTGAGCCGCTGGATCGCCCACCACGCGCCTGCGTCCCTGGACAAGCGTGCGTATACGCGCCAAGCGGTGAGGATGCTCGCGGACTTCGTGGCGGCAGAGCCCGAGCGGCTTCGGGCGTGAGGCAAGCCGCGTGGGTCGTCTCGACAGCGATTCACGTCACTGGGGGAGGCCTCGGTCCGTCACGATCTCCGACCGAGCTCGACACCCTCCACGCGCATGCCATCCATCCGGATGTCTTCGAGCTGCACCCCAGCCACGTCGACCGGTACGGAGAGCGCGCCGATGCGAAGCGTCCCCACGCGCGTGGTGAGCGTCATGCCCTCGAGTTTCAGCTTGCCGATCTGGAACACGACCTTTGGCTCGATGCGCACGGACAGTCGTGTCACGAGGCGGTCGATGGCGCTGGGCATCGAGGGGAACGTCTTGATCGTCAGAGCTGGGAGCTGCACCTCGAACCCGAGGTCGAGGTCCTTGCCAGCGGCTGTTGCGCGACCGTTGACGATCGTGGCGCCCTGCAAGACGACGTCCGACGCGCGGGCTGTGGTGCGGATGCCGACCCTGGAGGCGTGGCTGCCGGATGCGCGAGCCTCTTCGAGGCCGGCGTCCTTCACGGTCGTGTCGCCCACGTGCATGCCGCCCATGGAAAAGCCACCGTGGGGGGCTACGAAGTCCTGCACTTCGATGTCCTCGACGAACGCGGTGCCGGCGTCCACGTCGAGGATGGGGGCGATGTCGGCGGTCACTTCGTCCGCTTTGACGGAAGAGAGCGTGAAGGTGGCGGATAACTCTTCGGCGAGCGACGAGATGTTGATGCGCGGCAGCTTGGGTGTGGAGACGCTCTCGTGGACGGGGCCGAGCTTGTAGACCTTGGGCTTGCGAAGGCTGGGGACCTGGAAGCCCAAGGCGACGTCGACGTGTAGCTGGACCTGGGAGTCCTCGAAGGCGACGGACTCGGCCTTCATGTGGATGTGGATCTCCTCGCCCGTGATGTTCTTGCCTTGCCAGGTGCCGGTACCGAGGGACCCGAGCCGCATCTTCGCCTGGAAGCGCTGCAACTGAGCGCGAGCCGCGGTGAGGCTGGCCGACGGCAGGATGGCCCGTACGCGTGCTGCCACGTCCTTCGGCAGGGTGTCGAGGAGCTTTTCGAGGCTGGTTGGGTCGGCCATGATCAATCGTGAACTGTATCAGCAATCGGATGGCTGTGAACACCGACGGCGAGTGGACGCCCCAACGAGCCCGGACGGGCTGAGCTGAACCCGCGTCACACGTGAAGATTGCCCGTGAGCCACAGGACGACGAACACCGCCAGGATCACGCCGAGGGGTGACCAACCTGCGTAGCCCCACCGGGAATGTCCCAATCCGCCTGCCACGAGCGCCAGTACCAGCAATACGATGAGAATGGTTGTCAGCATGAATCTCTCCTTTGGGTTGGCGCCGCTTCACGGCGCAGCCTGTGACTGCTTCGGCTGCTACTTGACAGCATCCTTGACAGCCTCCTTCGCGTCCTTGGCAGCGCGCTTCACGCCGTCGATCGCGCCTTCGATCTTGCCCTTCCGTTCGTCGCGTTCTCCCTCCCGTTTGAGAGCCGCGTCACCCGTCAAAGCGCCTGCCGCTTGCTTGATCTTTCCTTTGGTCTTGTCGATGTTCTTTCCCATGTTCCACTCCTACGTTGGGTGCCCGTTGCAGAATTCGTATCCGTGAAAGACTGCTTAAAAACCGCCCCCGGAGTCGGGGCATCGGTAAGCTTGACTCTGGCTCTTGGAGCCTTCGCACCCATCACCCCGAGGAAGTCGAAGCGCTGGCCTCCGCCCACCGAGGCTGTCGGCGCCTCAGCAGGCCACGCGAGGCAAGGCCTGCTTCGCGATAGAGGCGCAGGTACTCGCGACCGACCCGATCGGAGGAGAACTCCGCGTGCACCCGCGCTCGTCCCCGACGCCCAAGCGCGGACGACAGCTCGCGGTCCGAGAGGAGTCGCTGCATCCTCTCCCGCATGGCCGACTCGTCGCCTGCACCCACCAGAAATCCTGTCTCGCCTTCGTCGACCACACTGGAAACGCCGCCCACCGCCGTGGCCACCACGGGCAATCCAGTGGCCATCGCCTCGAGGATGACGAGCGGAAGCCCTTCCGAATGCGACGACAGCGCGAAGACGTTCATCGCCGCAAGCAGGCCCGACACGGCGCCGCGCTCGCCGAGCCATCGGATGCGCTCGCTGATGCCGAGCTCGGCGGCGAGTGCCTCCAGCGACTCGCGGTCGGGACCACCGCCGACGACGATGAGCCATGCTCCTGCGTGAAGCAGAGGAGCCGCTGCGCGCAGCAACAAGCTCTGGTTCTTGACGGCACAGAGCCGGCCGACGGTTCCCAGGACCGGGGCGCTTGCGTCGATCCCCAAGTCCGAACGGACGGCGGAGGCGGCTTCCTGGTTGGGGCGAAAACGGGCGGGGTCGATGCCGTTGGGGATGACACGTAGCTTCCGAGGGCTGACCTCCTTGTTGCGGAGCGCATCACGCGCGGTTTCCTCGGAAACAGCCACAAACGTGTGGCTCAAGGACGCACCCCGCCGACGAAGCCACAATCGTCGGCCGACGTCGGGGTTGAGGCCGTGCTTGGTGTGAACGACGCCTGCGCCCACGAGCCTGGCAGCCGGAGCTGCGTAGATGATCGGCTGCGGGTTGTGCGTGTGCACAATGGACGTCCGGAGCTCGCGGAACCGAGCGGCCAGCCGTGGGACCAGCGACAAGTCGAATCCGGGCCGCTTCGGAACGGCTTCGAGGGGGATGTGTCTATCGCGGAATTCCTCGACCAAGGCGCTCTTCCCCAGGGGGGCGAGTGACACAACTCTCACGTCGATGCCTTGCTCCCTTTGGAGTGCAGAAAGCTCGAGGGCGACGCGCTCTGCGCCGCCCATTTCCGCCGCCGCGATGACATGGGTCAACCCTGCTAACGGGGGCGAAGCTGTTGCCTGCCGTGGGGTTGCCAATCGCTGCTGGTGCATGTAGTCCGCCGCCATGAAATCCTCCCCTGGGTGCCGCGCATGTCCGTGCTCTGAGCACGAGAGATGTTCGGAGCGGTCTCCAGGACCCGTTTCTGTGCAACAGACGGGCCACTGAACGCACGTCGCGGATCGCGCGCCCCTCGGAAGGGCAAAGAAGCACGCCACCTATCTCACTTGAGACCACATTGCTTGCCGGGCTGGCTCCCAGCCCTCGTCAGGTTTCGAGTCGCTGGGTCCATCAACATGACGCTGCGTGCCCGTCGATTTGAACTGCCAAGGTTCAATGGTCTTCACCCGCAGGACGGAATCACGCTCCCTGCCTACCCGTACACTTCGCCCCCTTGCCGGGGTTGTCCGTGGTAGCCATGGGCATGTTTCGTTCGCCACATCGTGGGGCGTCGACCGCCATGCTGTTCGGGTGGCTGTCTTTGATGGGTTGTTCTCACGGCGGGACCGCGGGAAAGCCCCCTGAGGTCGAGGGGACATTGCCGACAAGCGCAGTCTCATCGGAACCGGACGCGCCACCATCGCTCACCGCGCGTGCGGAATTGGGGTCTGCCGGCAATGCAGAGCCTGCGTCATCCGAAGCGGCCACGGAAGCGGAGCCGGTACAGGCCCCAGCCGTCGCGCTGTCGCCGGTTCACCAGGAGCTTGCCAGCATGGCTGAGCTTATCGACCGGGGGCAGTTGTCCCAGGCGAAGACTTCGCTGTTGCCCCTCGTGGCAAGGCTCGACCGGGATGGGCCGCTCGACGAGAGGATCGTTGCGCATGCGTTGAAGGGTCGCTTGCACGAGCGAGGTCGGAACGAACCTGCAGCGCGCGTGGAGTATGGGAAGGTGCTGGAGCTGTGGCGAGATCCCGCTGTCGCGTCCGCGAGCGTGGGTCCGGGTGAGGCTGAAGCGGTGCGCTACGTGCGTCTTGCGCGGGCGTTGGGCGCGGTAGGGGAGGCGGTATTCCATGGGGCGGAGCAGAAGCGGCGCGAGGCGGACGCGGTCCGGTTTCCTGCGTACCAGGGAGGATCGGGGGCGCCGGCTCCGCGCAAGGCAATCGAAGAAATGAGTGAGAAGGAGTTTCAGCGGGAGATGCAGCGCAGGCAGGCGCAGACCGAGTCGGTTCGCAAGCACATCGAGGGGCCCGTGCGACAGTGGATCGAGGGCAAGCAGCGTGTGCTGGAGGAGACCGAAAAGGGATACCTTCGCGTGCTGGACATCCAGCCGGCGCCGCCCCCGCAGTGGGTCGTTGCATCGGCTGCAAGGGTCGGAGAAATGTGGGAAGCGTTCGCGGAGGACTTCGACAAGGCCCCCCTTCCCGGATGGATGAAGGACGACCCCGTGGTGATGCAGGGGTATCGGAGTGCGCTCGAAGCGGCCACGGAGCCGTTGCGTGCGAGGGCGCGAGCCGCGTTCGAGACGTGTGCGTCGATGGCGCGACGCTACCGCGTGCAAAGCGAGCACAGTACGTTGTGCGCCCAGCGAGTTGGGGCTTCTGGCCCGTGAGGATGGGTTCTCGTTCCGGACGCGGTCACGGGAGCGCGTAGCCGAGGAGCTGCTCGAACGTCTGGCCTTCGCACCCCGCGTCAGGGGAGACGAAGTGGTCCGACCCTGCCCCGATCCGGCACCGGTGCAAGGGCACGGAGCCGGATACTTGCGATTCATGGATGTAGCCGACGGGGCCCATCGGATGCAGGTTTTCGCAGCCGACGTCGGGGGACAGCACGTTGTGTTCACCCGCAAGACACTCGTACAGAAGCTTGGTGCCCGGTTGCGGCTCCCGGTGAAGGTGCCAGGCCTGTTCCGCCGCGAACCCGGACGGCGCGACGCGGGAAGAAGCCCAGTGCCCCCGCGTGGCATGGTGCGAGCGAGTGAGCCGCGTGTAAGGCAGGTCCTCGAAGCCGCAAGACAGCTGCGGCGGGTTCAGGTCATTGCGGTTGGCGAGCGCCCAGACGGCCCAGGCCTGCTTGGCTTGGCCTGTGTCGTCGCGCAGTCCCAGGCCCAGTCCCGCGGCGGTCTCGACGGGGTGGTCGGTCATGCGATGGTAGATGTAGCTCTCGATGCCGGGCGTTCCCAGGGTGTTGCGCAAGGACCGGCACACGCCGTCGGCCTGGGCGGCCTGGCTCGATTGCGGGGCGATGGAGTTCACGCCGCTTTCCGTGAGCTGGATCTCCCAGGCGCTGGGCGTGTTCGGGAAGGTTTTTCGGAGCCACCCGGCGAGCGTGCCGAGGTTGCCGTAGGTGACGCGGGGCCAGTCGTCGGGTCCGAAAGCGGGGGCGAGCAGGTTCGGGGGATAGGGGTGATACGCCACACGCCAGGCGCGAGAGCCCACACGGGCGGCCAGGCCCGTGAGCAGGGTCTGGCCGGAGAGCAAGGGATTCTGCGCGGACGGGTTGTCGTAGGTCGTGCCGAAGTGGTGTTCCAGGGACGCGAGCACCTTCGCGTGGGTCTGCTCGGCCATCACGGCGTCGTACGCTGCGATGTAGTTGTCCGCGTAGGCGTCGAGCCACGCGTTCGCGTCGCAGGGGGTTCCCTGGCCGCAGCCGATGTCGAACCAGTCGTTCGCGTTGACCTCGTTGTGGATCACGAAGTCCGCGATACGACCGTGCGCTTGCAAGCCGTTGTAGCGACGAGCGAGCATCCGGACGAATCTGCCGTAGTCGGCGGCGTCCTTGGGGGCGCAGAAGATCTCGAAGCCGGCGGTCACCGGTGAGCAGCCCGACGGGATCCGTGCCCACTCGGGCACACCGTACACGATGGCCGTCACCACGAGGCCACGGGCGGTCCAATCCGCGATCGCGGCGTCGACGTTCGTGTCGACCGTGAAGCAATGCCCGTCCCACTCTTCTTCGCCGGAGGCACAGGGAGGGGCTTTGGGGGCGGGTTCCCAGAAAGCCCAGACGAGGTTCATGGCGACGCCGCCCGTGTTGTTGCCGGACACCTCGTCCTTGTTGGGCCAGAAGTCGGGCTGAAGGCCCTTGATCCGATACAAGTCGCGGGTGGGGTAGGGGAGTCCGACCCCACCCGAGCCGCCAGAACTCGTGCCTCCCGTGCCACTCGTGCCTGCGGCACCGCCCGTGCCGCTCGAACCTCCCGCTCCGCCCTCCGCTCCTCCCGTTCCCGCCGTTCCGCCCGACCCGGCCGAGGCGTCGTGGGATGTCCCTCCGCTGCCAGATGAACTGTCGGGTGACTCGCCCCCGCTGCCCGCCGACCCATCAAGGCCGCCATCCCCGGAGGCGCCGGAGGCGTTGCTCGCGCTGCCGCCGCCGTCCGTGCCGCAGGACACGGGGAGCAGAGACAACACGGCCGCGGGGAGCAGGAGCATCAGCATGGGGCGTGAACGCATGACCGGGGATTGTACCAGCTGAATCGCCGGGGTGTTTGACGATGTCGGGCGATGTCGGGCGATGTTCCTGGCGCTTTGCTTTGGCTCTGCTACGTTCCGCGCCTTCTATCATGAGTACCGAATCGTCCATCGAGGACCTCCCGCCATCCCTGTCCGGCGCGCTGTCGCGCCGTGGCTTCACCACCCTGACCCCTATCCAGCAAGCCGTGCTCGAGCCCGACACGGTCGGACGCGACCTGCGCCTGTGCTCCCAGACCGGCTCCGGCAAGACCGTCGCCATCGGGCTCGTCATTGCACGAGACATTCTGTCCGCCGAGGAACCGGCGACGAAGCAGGACGACGAGGAAGCCCCGCAGAGCAAGCGTGGTGCGACCCCCGCCGCGCTCGTCGTGGCGCCCACCCGCGAGCTTGCCGCACAGCTCACCAAAGAGCTCACGTGGCTGCTTCGCGCGTCGGGCCGAACCTGCTGTGCCGTTACCGGTGGCGCGAGCTACCCGCTGCAGATGCGCGCTCTGCGCGAACGACCCACGGTCGTCATTGGTACGCCCGGCCGTCTGCGTGATCACATCGAGCGTGGGTTCATCGACCTTTCGGCGGTACGCAGCGTCGTCCTCGACGAGGCTGACCAGATGCTGGACATGGGCTTTCGCGAAGACCTCGAGGCGATTGTCGACCGCGCGGCTCCTGGCCGGCGCATGCACATGGCTTCGGCGACCTTCCCGCCGGATGCGCAGGCCCTGGCGAAGCGATACCAAACGGACCCGCGAGCGGTGTTTGGAGCTACTCCCGGGGAAGTCAATGCGGACATCTCGTACGTGGCTCACCTCGTACGCCCCGCGGACCGGCTCGCGGCGCTCGTGAACGTGTTGTTGCTCTGTCCCGAGGATCGAACGTTGGTGTTCGTGCGCACGCGCGCCGACGCCGCGTCGCTTGCGCAGCAGTTGGCGGAAGTCGGCTTTTCCGCGAGGCCCATCAGCGGGGACCTCGAGCAAGCGGAGCGGACGCGGACACTCGATGCCTTCCGGTCGGGCGTGATCAAGGTCCTGGTGGCAACGGACGTGGCTGCCCGTGGTCTCGACATCCCTGACGTGGGGCGTGTCGTCCACGCGGACCCGCCCAGTGATTCCGAGGTGCTCACGCACCGTTCGGGGCGCACGGGGCGAGCTGGCAAGAAGGGGAACAGCATCCTGCTCGTCACGCCTGCTGCGAGGGAGTCCGTGGAGCGGATGATCTCGCGCGCGAAGGTCCGCGCGAAGTGGACTCGGGTGCCCTCGGAGGAAGACGTCTGGAAGGCAGCGGATGCGCGCCTCCGCACGAGCATTCAGGAAGCGTTGCACGTGGAAGACGGCGAGGAAGCCGCCGTGGTCAAAGACCGTATGCGCGACCTGGCGGAGAGTCTCGTGCGCGACGCGGAGGATCCTGTCGCGTTGGTACGCGAGCTTCTCATCCGAGCGCAGCATGCTGGCCCGTCCCAGCCGAAGCACGTGGAGCCCGTCGATGCGCCGCAGGCGAAGGGCGCGCGTCCGATGCGTCGCGACGCGAGGGGTGAAGAGGCGCACGTGGCGTTTCACATCAACTTCGGAACGCGTGCCGGTGCGGATGCTCGCCGTCTTCTTGCGATGGTGTGCCGGCGGGGTCGGATTCAGGGTCAACACATCGGGGCGATCCGCATCGGCGAGACGTTCTCGACGTTCGAGGTGTTGGCGGAGGTGGCAGAAGAGTTCGCGCGCTGTGTTCGAAAGCCGGACCCGCGCGACCCGCACATCCGAATCACGCATTACGATCCTGCCTACCGAGGGCGTGCAGCCATGCAAGGCGCGGCGGTCCCGAAGGGTGGTAAGGAGCGAGTCTTCTCGAAGGGAGGCTTCAAGCCTCGCTTCAAGGCGACGCAGCACCGCGGCGTGAGCTGAGCTGACCTCGAGGAGACCCCCATGAGTGACGCCATGTGGTGGGCGACCGTCGGTAACGCGGTGTCGATGGGCATTTCCATTCTTTGCTACCTCGCGTTGCTGGTGGTGGCGCTGGTTTTCGTGAGCAAGCGGAGCGGAAGCGCCGCTGCCATGATGGCCGGGGCGGCCGTCGTGTTCTTGCTCACCACGATCGCGTCGCCCTTTGCACACGCCGGCACCGCGCGGGCGGGCCAAGTGGAGGACTATGCCCAGATGCTGGGTGTCCTGAACCTCGCGTTCGGCGTGGTCCGTGCCGCGGGATGGGGACTGCTCCTGGTCGGTATCGTCAAGGTTCCGGGGGAACGTCAGGCCAAGGCGATCCAGTGAGGCCGACCTCACTGTCTTGACAAGCCGGCCGGGGCACGCCTCCACTGGTGCCATGACATCCGAGCCTTCGGGGCCCCTGCCACGAAAGACGGAACTACCTTCGCGCTGGGGAAAGATCGCGTCGGTCGTCGTCGTGATCGGTCTCCTCGGTGCTGCAGTGAGTCTTCTGCTGAGCTACCCGCAGGGCTCCGTGACCGGTGAGGTCGTCGCATCGGGGGAGCCTCACGGGACCTTCGTCGTCCGCCCCGCTACTTGCTACGCAGGGAGCCACTGGGGCTTCTCCGGCCTGTGGCTCGTGACCGAGATGCAAACGAGCGGGAACAAGCGGGGGTTCAAGGGAGGTCTGAAGATCATCGAGATGGACGACGGCAACCTCGAGGCGTACGTCGAGAACCCCCTGGTGTGCGCGGGGTTCAAGTGCCAGCAGCGCCGCGTGGATCCCGCTCACTGCAAGATCTTCGAGGTCGCGATCGGGGAGCGGAACTGGTGGTTCCGGCGCGCTGGGCATGCGCGTTTCGAGTGTCGCTTTCCGGAGGGCGGGGAGTTGAAGGCGGACCTGACCTTCCGGAGCTGCGGCCAGGTGCCCAGTTCGGGTGGGGATCCATGATGCGGGCAAGCAGACCGAAATAGGGCGGTGCCTTCTTGACCGAAGTCGAGGCGGCACCGAGGTCAGAGTAACGGAAGGTGGGAGGAGGGGAGCGGCTACTTACCGGGGACTTCGAAGCTGATCTTCGCGAGCTGCTCGAGGTAGTTCCACTTCTTCTGCGCGTTGTCGCCCGCGATCTTGAGAAGCTCCTTGGCGCGCTCGGGCTTGCTCTTGGTGAGCATCTTCCAGCGCGTCTCGGCGTAGGCGTACTCCTCGAAGGGGATCTTCGGGGCCTTGCTGTCGAGCTTGAGGGGGTTCTCACCCTTGGCAGCCAGCTCCGGGTTGTAGCGGAACAGCGGGAAGTGGCCGGACTCGACGGCTCGCTTCTGATTGTTCATGCCGGTGGCCATGTCGATGCCGTGGGCGATGCAGTGCGAGTAGGCGATGATGATCGAAGGCCCGTCGTAGGCCTCCGCTTCCATGAAGGCACGGACGGTCTGAGCGTCGCTGGCGCCCATGGCGACGGTGGCGACGTAGATGTAGCCGTAGCTCGCGCAGATGAGGGCGAGGTCCTTCTTCTGGATGGGCTTGCCTGCGGCGGCGAACTTAGCGACGGCGCCGACGGGGGTGGACTTGGACATCTGTCCACCGGTGTTCGAGTACACCTCGGTGTCGACGACGAGGACGTTGACGTTGCGGCCGGAGGCGAGCACGTGGTCGAGGCCGCCGTAGCCGATGTCATAGGCCCAGCCGTCGCCGCCGACGATCCAGACGGACTTCTTGACGAGGTAGTCGGCCACGGTCGAGAGGTTCTTGCTCGTGGGGTCTGTCTTGCCGTCGAGGAGCTTCTTGAGCTCGGCGACGCGGGAGCGCTGCTCGAGGATCTGGATCTCTTCCTTCTGCACGGCGCCCTTGATTTGCTCGACGAGCTGGGGGTGAGACTTGGCGATCTCGCTTTGGACGAGCAGCTCCTCGGCGAGCTGCTTGAACTTGTCGACGGCGAGGCGGAAGCCGAAGCCGAACTCGGCGTTGTCTTCGAACAGGGAGTTGGACCAAGCGGGGCCGCGACCGTCTTCGTTCACGGCGTACGGCGTGGTGGGCAAGTTACCACCGTAGATGGAGGAGCAGCCCGTCGCGTTGGCGATGAGGGCTCGGTCGCCGAAGAGCTGGGTGAGCAGCTTGACGTAGGGGGTCTCGCCGCAGCCGGGGCAAGCGCCGGAGAACTCGAACAGGGGGCGGAGAAGCTGGCTGCCCTTGACGGTGACCTGCTTGACCTTGCTGCGGTCGGCGTCCGGCAGGCGGAGGAAGTAGTTGACGTTCTTGCGTTCGGGCTCGCGGAGCGGGACCTGGTCGACCATGGCGAGGGAGCGACGGCTGGGGTTCTTCTTGTCCTTGCCGGGGCAGACTTCGACGCAGGCCTGACAGCCGGTGCAGTCCTCGACGAAGACCTGGATGGTGTACTTCATCCCGGCGAGCTCCTTGTCCTTGAAGTCCAGGACTTTGAAGGTCGGGGGCTGGTCCTTGAGGGCCTCGGGCGGGAAGACCTTGGTGCGGATGGCGGCGTGGGGGCAGACCATGGCGCACTTGCCGCACTGGATGCAGAGTTCGGGGTCCCAAGCCGGCGCTTCGAGAGAGATGTTCCGCTTCTCCCACTGGCTCGTGGCGGTGGGGTAGGTGCCGTCGACGGGGAACGCGGACACGGGGAGGGAGTCGCCGAGGGCGCCGATCATGGGGCCGAGCACGTTGCGGACGAAGGGCGGGGCGTCGGCGCTGACCACGGGGGGCATCTCGATGGTGCTGGAGACCTTCGCGGGCACCTTCACCTGGTGGAGGTTTTCGAGGGTCTGGTCGACGGACTTCCAGTTCTTTTCGACGATGACGTCGCCCTTGACGCCGTAGGTCTTCTTGATGGCGGACTTGATTTTCGCGATGGCCTCTTCCCGGGGGAGGATGCCGGAGATGGCGAAGAAGCAGGTCTGCATGATGCTGTTGATGCGTGCGCCCATGCCGGTGGCCTTGGCGACGGAGTAGGCATCGATCGTGTAGAACTTGAGCTTCTTGTCGATGATGCGCTGCTGGACGAGCTTGGGGAGCTTGTCCCATACCTCGTCGGGGGTGTAGGTCGAGTTGAGCAGGAAGGTGCCGCCCTCGACGGCGTACTGAAGCATGTCGAACTTCTCGGTGAAGACGAACTGGTGGCAGCCGACGAAGTCCGCTTTGGTGAGCAGGTAGGTGGAGCGGATCGGCTTGGAGCCGAAGCGCAGGTGGGAGACGGTCATGGAGCCGGCCTTCTTCGAGTCGTACACGAAGTAGCCCTGGGCGAAGTTGTCGGTCTCCTCACCGATGATCTTGATGGAGTTCTTGTTGGCGCCGACGGTTCCGTCGGATCCGAGGCCGTAGAAGAGGGCGCGGACGGTGCCCGGGGCTTCGGAGTCGTAGGCGTTGTCCCAGTCGAGGGAGGTGTGGGTGACGTCCTCGACGATGCCGCAGACGAAGTGGTTCTTGGGCTTGGCGGAGGCCAGGTTGTCGAAGATCGACTTGACCATGCCGGCGTTGAACTCCTTGGATCCGAGGCCGTAGCGCCCGCCGTAGATGCGGGGCATCTGGGCGAAGGGGCAGGTGCCGTCGGCCATGGACTCGACGAAGGAGGACTGAATGTCCTGGTACATGGGATCGCCGATGGCGCCGGGTTCCTTGGTGCGGTCCATGACAGCGATGCGCTTGGTGGTCTTCGGAAGCGCGTGGATGAAGTCCTTGATGCTCCAGGGGCGGAAGAGGCGGACCTTGACTACGCCGACCTTCTTGCCCTGGGCAGCGAGGTGTTCGACGACCTCATGGACGGCTTCGGCGCCGGAGCCCATGATGACCACGACGTCCTCGGCGTCGGGAGCGCCGACGTAGTCGAACAGGTGGTACTGGCGTCCGGTGACCTTGGCGAAGCGGTCCATGTGCTTCTGCACGATGCCTGGGCAGTTCGTGTAGTAGCTGTTCATCGTCTCCCGGTGCTGGAAGAAGACGTCGGGGTTCTGGGCGGTGCCGCGCATGACGGGCTTGTCGGGCGTGAGACCGCGGGCACGATGCGCATGGACGAGATCGTCGTCGATCATGTAGCGCATGTCGTCCTTGCTCAAGGCCTCGATCTTCTGCACCTCGTGGGAGGTGCGGAAGCCGTCGAAGAAGTGGATGAAGGGCACGCGCGCCTCGAGGGTGGCGGCATGGGCGATCAGGGCAAAGTCCATGACCTCCTGGATGGCGCCGGAGGCGAGGAGGCCCCAGCCCGTGCTGCGGCAGGCCATCACGTCGGAGTGGTCGCCGAAGATCGAGAGGGCATGGGTGGCGACGGCGCGAGCCGACACGTGGAACACGGTCGACGTGAGCTCACCGGCGATCTTGAACATGTTGGGGATCATGAGCAGCAGGCCCTGGGACGCGGTGAACGTGGTGGTCAGCGCGCCCGCCTGCAGCGAGCCGTGCACGGCGCCGGAAGCGCCGCCTTCGGACTGGAGCTCGACGACCTGAGGGATGGTCCCCCAGATGTTGGTCTCGCCCGCCGCGGACTTCTCGTCTGAAATCTCACCCATCACGGACGACGGGGTGATGGGGTAGATGGCGATGACCTCGTTGACGGCATGGGCGACGTGAGCAGCGGCGGTGTTGCCGTCGATGGTCACGAGCTTGGGCTTGCGGTCGGCCGGAATCTTCTTGTCAGACATGGAACCTCCAAAAAACGTCTCTCCCTTCCGGGGAAGGGCTGGTATCGGTGTCGAGGGAGCGCGTGGTCATCCGTGGCCGACCAGCACCTTGATGTATTGGGCACGCTCAAAGGCGTCGGGGTCTTCGATGTTCTTCTGGCTGAGGATCCCGCGCGTCTCGGCGAGGGTCGCGTAGTCCTTCTCCTTGAGCCAGGCTTCCATCTCGCGCAGCATCACCTTGAGGTGCGGGGCCTTGTGCTTGTAGATCGCCGAGGCGACCTGAGCGATCTTGGCGCCGGCGAGGATGACCTTGAGCGCCCCCCTGCCGTCGTGAATGCCCGACGTGGCCGCGAAGTCGACGTTCACCCGGCCGTTGAGGATGGCGATCCAGCGCATCGGCAACAGCATGTCCTCGGGGCGAGAGAGCTGGAGCTGGGAGGCGATCTTCAGCTCGTCGATGTCGAAGTTCGGCTGGTAGAAGCGGTTGAAGAGCACGACTCCCTGGGCGCCGGCCTTGGCGACTTGGGCGACGGTGTTGGGGATGGACGTGAGGAACGGGCCGAGCTTGACCGCGATGGGGAGCTTCACCTGGGCGCGAACCTGCTGAACGATGTCGACGTAGATCTTCTCGATGTCGGCGCTGGTCTTGGCGGGGTCCGTGGGCAGGTAGTAGAGGTTGAGCTCGAGGGCGTCGGCTCCGGCGTTCTCCAGGTGCTTGGCGTACTTGGTCCAGCTGCTGGCGGAGACGCAGTTGATGCTGGCGATCACGGGGATCTTCACGCCCTTCTTCGCGCTCTCGACCAATCGCACGTACTCCTGGGGGCCGATCTCCATCGGGATGTTCGCGAAGTAGCTGCCGGCGGCTTCGGGGAAGCTGTGCGATCCCTGCTCGAGGGCCGCATCCATGTCCTCCGCCTCCTTGTTGATCTGCTCCTCGAAGATCGACTTGAGCACCACCGCGCCCGCGCCGTTCTCCTCGTAGCTCTTGATCTTCTCCACGCTGTCGGTCAACGAAGAGCTCGACACGACAAGGGGACTGCGGAGTGATAGCCCCAGATAGGTCGTTGACAGATCGGTCATTCTGGCATCCTTTCCTTCGGTCATTCGCGCGCCGGCCATATGCCCGTCACGCCTGGCTTTACGTTCGATCCTGCACGGCCCCCGGAAGCTGTCGCTCCGGGCGCTCTCTCCCACCACCAAGCGCGCCTACCCGCACGAGCAGACCTGCGGTCCTGCCTGTCGTCGTCACACGCAGGTTGGACGCTCGGCACGTCGGTGCACGCATCGTTTCGTTCACGGAGACCTTGTCATGGGATGGGTGATTCAGGCGGCGCTGTTATACCGATTTGCCCAAGGGATTCAATCCAAGCCGTCGAGGAATCAACGCTTCTTCTACCTGACGAAACGGAACCCGATCGCGCGGCACCTGGACGTGGAACCTCCGCGAGACTATCCACCGCACCATGGAGTTCCAGGTCCCTTCACCGCCCCTCGCAGGTGTCCACCAGCGCGTCCCGGACGCTGACGTCCACCACGCGACAAGGGGCGGGGCTCATCGACAAGCCGCGATCCTGGGAGCCGTCGCCTTCGCCGCAGAACGCTTCCTCAAGGGCGTCGACTGGCGCAGCTCCATCCACGAGGTGCTCGCCAAGCTCGGCGAGGCGGCGGACGTGAGTCGCGTCTACATTTTCGAGAACCGAACCGCACCCGATGGCTCGACCCTTACGTCCCACACCCATGAGTGGGTGGCCGACGGTATCCCCGCCGAGATCGACAACCCCAAACTGCAGGACATGCCCTTCGCGCTCGAGGCACTCGAGCCGCTTCGCTCGAACCTCTCGAAGGGGCTGCCGGTCGTGGCGCTCGTTCGCGATCTGCCAGAAGGGCTGCGGGAGTTCCTCGATCCCCAGAAGATCCAGTCCATCGCGATCGTACCCCTCATGACTCGTGACACGTGGCTAGGTTTTCTCGGGTTCGATGACTGCGCGCAGGGTCGAGCCTGGTCGGCCGTGGAGATCGACGCCCTGAAAGCGGCCTCCGGAATCCTCGGGGCCGCCATCCAGCGAACCCAGGACGAGCTGCGGCTTCGCACCAAGGAAGAGCAGCTGCGCCAAGCACAGAAGATGGAAGCGGTCGGGACCCTGGCGGGAGGCATCGCCCACGACTTCAACAACGTCCTGCAGATCATCTGGCTGTCGGCAGAGGCCATGCGGACGAAGCTTCCTTCGGACAGCCCTCTGGGACGCGAGGTGGATGTGATTGGCGATGCCGTGCTTCGCGCCCGTTCTCTGCCCAACCAGTTGCTGGCCTTCGCACGGCGGCAGGTGGTTCAGCCAAGGCTCCAGGATCTTTGCGAGAGCCTCACCGAGGTCGTTCAGCTCGTCGGCCGTGTCATCGGAGAAGACGTTCGCATCGACATCCAGACGTCCGCGTCCCCCGTTCTTGCGATCGTCGACCCCGTGCAGCTCCAGCAAGCCGCCATGAACTTGCTGCTCAACGCGAGAGACGCCATGCCCCGTGGCGGCAGCGTGCGTGTCGGGGCGGAGCTCCGAACCCTGCTTGTCGAGCTCGTCACGCACCACGCCAGGATCCCTCCAGGCGAGTACGCCGTCGTCTGGGTGCACGACGAGGGCACGGGGATGGACGCGGAGACGTTCGATCGCCTGTTCGAGCCGTTCTACACGACGAAGTCCCGCGGACATGGGATCGGGTTGGCCACGGTGTACGGGATCGCCAAGCAGAACGGAGGCCACGTGACGGTGGATTCGTCCCCCGGACACGGGAGCCAATTCTGTCTCTACTTCCCGAAGGCGCACGAGGAGATCGCGCCGGGCAGGCAGCGAGCTGACCTCGCCCTGCCCCCGGGGGGCACCGAATCCGTGCTCGTGGTGGAAGACGAGGAAGCGTTGCGGGAAGCCGTCTCCCTGGTTCTGCGTGACCTGGGATACCAGGTCCTCTCCGCCGCGGATGGCCCGGGTGCCCTCGAGAAGGCCGGCCCGTCGTACCCGATCGACCTGCTGATCACGGACGTGGTGATGCCCAAGATGGATGGGCCCACGCTCGCGACCGCGTTGCGATCGACCCATCCGGCCGCGAAGGTCTTGTACATGTCCGGCCACGCCTTCGACGCGCTCGAGCGGCGTGGGATCGACCCCTCGGCGTGGACCGTTCTTCGCAAGCCTTTCAGCGCCTCGGAGATGGCGCGCCATGTGCGGTTCGTGCTCGACGGGTCGTGAACCGGCGCGACACTCACAAATTCTGGCGCACGTCGTCGACGAAGAGGGACTGTACGTGCGACGGTGCGAGCCCCTCGAAGCGCACTCGGCCCTGGGCGTCCGTGATGCCTTCTCGCAACCCTGCAGCGGTTCGCACCGCGACGGAAGCTCCCGCCATCACCGCTTGACCGCAAGGACGCTCCGGCGCGGGGACCGAGCGGTAGTGCGTGGCGCCCGTGTGCGTTCGCTCTCGCTCCGCGAGCGTGGGGATCGTCACGACCGCCGCCGCCAGACCCAGCAGCAACGCGGAGCTGAGCAACATCGGCCGGATGTCATCGTCCTGCCCGTCCGCTTCGTCGTCGTCCTGGCTGGCCTGGAGCACGACGCCCCCTGCGGTCGCGCCAACCAGCACGCTCGCCGGAACCCAGCGCACCGGCGACGCCTCGACCTTCGTGGTCACGAGCTCCTGGGTGCTGCGCACTTCCTGCACGGAGCACATCTCTCGCATTACCAGGATGAACGTGAGCCCCCCGTCTTCCTCCCGCATCGAGACCGCCACCGTGCGCAAGTGAGGCTGCGGGACGCCCTGCTCGAACCGCACGTGGCGATCGTCCATGGGCTCGACACGGGTCGTCGTCGCCCAGCACCCCAGCACCCACGGGGCCGCGACCACCATCGACATCAGCAGCCGTCGCATGTCGCCTCCCTGCGCAGGACGACACGTCCGAGTACGCGCCCGCCGATCACGACGTCCAGGTCCAAGGCTTGGCCTTCCCCCCATGCGCCTTCGGGAACCTGCAGGTGCACCTTGCCTTGGGCGTCGATCGTGCCCGCGAGGGTCACGTTCGGACCCACGAGTCGAACGACCGCGCCCTGGTACGTGGGGTTCTTGCAGGGGGCTTCGTGGGGTGGCACGGCACGACCCAATCGGGTCGTGGTCTCTTCCCCGTGGTCGGCCGAGGCCAGGTCGACGGCCAAGGCGACGGTGCCGGCGGCCGCGAGACCGAGCCCGACCCACGCGTACGTGTTGGCGGTCTGATCGCAGCTGGCGAGCACGTCCCCGCTCCCGCACTGGTCGCTGTGCGTTGCCCACGCCACGGACGTGATCCCGGCGCCTGCCCCGATCATGACGAGCTCGCCCACGAGCATGCCAGCGTCGGGACCCGTCACCCAGCGCTCTTTCTGAAACCTCTGTTCGACCTCGAACACGCGACACACGCGCGTTGCGTGCACATGAAGCACGTACGCGTCACCCTCGCGATGCACGGCGAGGGCGCCCACTCCTCGTTCGGGAAGCCAATGCTCAGCTTGCCGGACGTTCGCGACCGTGACGGAGTGCACCGTCGTTCGCGTCACAGGGGGGGCGCAAGAGACGCACGACACGCCAATCACAACAAGACACGTAGAGAGCGCGTATCTTGCGATGAACGCGTGGGGGATCTGATTCAGGGGGATGGGCACGGAAGGCTTCCATTGCCGAGAGGCCATCGAAGGCTACGTCTCCGTCGCTCCCTGTGTCAATTCCGTGAGGAACGCCGCCGGAGCCACAAGGCGAAGACGCCGAGACCGACGAGCACGAGCGGGCGTGGGCGGCGAGAGAGGCCCACGCCACAGGAGTAGAACCCGCCGTCTTCTGAGGCCTCTCGTGAGCTCGCGGAGATGGAGCCGCCGGTGCCTGCAGACCCCGATGTCCCGGCGTCCGTTCCGGAGTCACCACCCGATCCGCCTGCCGGTCCTTCGCCCCCCGTTCCGCCCGTGGGGTCGCCGCCTCCCGATCCGCCCGACGCACCGCCCGACCCAGCGGAGCCGCCCGACCCACCGAGCCCCGCCGCGCCCGCCGACCCGCTCATTCCCGAAGCGCCCGACGCTCCGCCCGCGCCCGCCGCTCCGCCCGCGCCCGCCGACCCGCCCGTGCCTGCCGCGCCCGCTGAACCGCCGTCCGGGACCAAACACACGCCTTGATCGCAGACCCCACCCGCGCACGAGACGCCCGACAACGGGGAACACGTCCCGTCCACCGCCGACCCCGCCGCCACGCTGCATGCGTGACAATCATCCACGGCTCCGCCCCCACAGTCGTTCTCGCAACAAACACCGTCGACACAGAACCCCGCTTCGCAGTCTTGCGTCGTCCCGCAAGCCCGGCCGATGCCCCCCAGCACATGGTACGCCCACGCCTCACCGGGCTCGGCGCTGAAGAAGCTCGGCTGCCCGACTACAGCTGCGGTCCCGGCCAGTGCGACCGCGTAGCCGAAGCCGGAACCCGTGTCGGCAGTGGGCGAAACGAACTCTTGGTGTTGCGTCCAAACGCCCCCCGCCTGCTCGAAGAGGTAGGCTCTCCCCGGCTGGTTGTTGCCGAACGCCCCCACCAACGTCGCGCTGCCGTCCAGCGCCACCGAGCATCCGAAGTACCCGTCCAACTCCCCGCCCGTCGGCGCCAGCGTTTCGGTCGCGCTCCAGCCCAACGCATGGCGCGTCAACACGAACGCGAACCCGGTATGGCCCGTGGAACCGAAGAGCATCCCCGGGGCGCCCACGACGGCGACTGCTCCCTGGGCGCTCACGGAGTTGCCGAACCCGCCATCCTTCGGTGAGCCGGACGGCGGATCAATGAACCCAGCATCGCTCCAGGTGGTTCCCGCCCGTCGATAGGCGAACACGCCGCCCCCCAACGTCGTAGCCGCATGAGGAACCCCCACGAGCACGTCGTCCCCCGTCACGCTCACGGCCACACCAAAGGTGCCCTGGGTGGCGGGGCCCTTGGGGGCCAGCACCGCTTGTTGGGACCACGCCGCGCCGGAACCCACGAAGACATACGTGCGGTCGGAGTCGCCTGTGATGTAGTCTGGGGCTCCCACCACGATCGTGCCGTCGTCGACGGCGACGGAGAGTCCGAAGTAGTTCATCAGGGGGGAGGCCTGCCCGAGGGTGGCCTGCAACGTCCAGGTCCCGCCGCTTCGTTCGTACACGAACGCACGAGCGTTCACGGCATCATCGGCGGGGGCCCCCACGACGGCCAGGTCTTGTTGCAGCGCGACGCTGTAGCCGAAGTACACGAGGTTGGCGAAGGCCGGGGGGACGGTGATCGTGGACTCGAGACTCCACGCGGAGCCGACCCGGTGGAACACGAGGACCTTGCCCTTGGAAGGGTCCTGATAGGCGACCAAGGCCGTGTCGCCCGACACGGCGGTGGCGGAACCAAACGCGTCGCCCGGCGACGGATCGGTCTGGGTAAGGGGTGCCTGCTGGACGGCCTGCACGCCGAGCGATGCGTGGCCGGTTGGGACGGTCGATGCGGGCTCTTCGGGTGCGGAGCAACCCGCAGGGGGAGTCAGCAGGAACACAAGGCCGAGCAGCCGCGCCGAGCTTTGTACACCACGGGGTATGGCCAAGGCACGCACGATCAGAACCTCCCTTGTGCGCCAAGCGAAGGGACGAAGGCCGCAGATTCTCTGGTCTCTGGCGCGTTGAGGAAGGCGGCTCCCCCCACCTGTGCGAACAGCCCGAGATGTCGCGACGGGTCGACCTGCAGGCCAATGGCTGCATGGAGGCCCGGGCTCGCGCCGTCGGCGAAGAACGTCGGTGAGCCCACGTACACGACGGGTTTGAGGACGCCCGTGCTCAGGTAGAGCGAAGCTCCCACCTCGAAGCCCTTATCGCGCCCCACGAGGGCGGCTGCTTGAAGCTCGAGCACGTCACCGAGGCCGTAGCCCACGCCGACGACGGCAACCGCACCCCGGAACTTGCCGTCGATGTCGCCGCGCGCGAACACGCTGGCCTGGCTGTCGTGGCTGAGGGACTCGGGTTCGGCAGGGGCTGGTGTTGGGGCGGTGCTCACGGGCTGCGGCGCTGGTGGGGTGTCACGTTCGATCGGCTCGAGCATGACGCGCAGGGTCAGCTTCTCGCCGGCTTCGGCTGTGAGCTTCTCCGTGTGCGTATGGAAGCCGTCCTTGGAGATGGTCACGACATGGTCCCCCGGCATGACGCGCGCGAACCACGTCCCGCCGGCGCTCGCTGGCTTGCGCTCGACCTCCCTGCCGTCGACCGACACGGACGCTCCTTCCGTCTTCACATCCACGGTGACGGCGGCGATCTTCGCGTCGATCTCGGCTAGCGCCTTGCGAACGTCAGCGATCCGAGTGTTGTCAGCCTCGGGGTCCTGCAGATAGGACTCGTAGGCGGAGGCCGCCTCGGTCAAGCGTCCGAGCTCGCGAAGGGTCGTGGCGATGTTGAGCAAGATCTTGGGATTGCGCCAGAGTTGGTAGGCACGCTCGAACCGATCGAGCGCGTCGACGAAGCTCCCTTTGTTCAGGAGCGTCACGCCACTCTTGAACAACTCGCGGGCTTCGCCCTCGTCGCCGTCGGCGAGGGGAGCCGAGATGCCGAGCAAGGACGCGAGAGCGAAGCTCGTCATCATCGCAAGGCGTCGCATGGATCGGGGAGAGCGAACGGCTTGCAGTCCGGCCTCGGGGTCCGGACCTGGTGAACCTGCGGGGGTCCGACGGATTGGATCGGTCATGGGCAGCACTCCGAGGATACACCACGCTTCGGTGCGGTGTCGCCTTTCGGGGCGTGACCCAGATCAGGAGCCATCGGAGTTGGCCGCAGATTCCGCAGAGGGCCGCAGATGGTCTCGTTGCTTGTGCGGATGGACGAGCGGCCTCGTGGCGCATTCGACTCGAGCCGGAGTTCGACGGGCCGCTATCTGAAGGCCTTCTGCGCGGTGGTGCGGTTAGGCGATGTACTTGCCGCGCGGGGTGTAGTGGGTATGCAGCAGGTGGTGGGCCGTGTGTCCGCAGGGGCCGTCGGTGAGGAACTCGTGGTAGAGGCGCAGGACGGCTGGGTTCTCGTGGGACTTTCGGACCTCGTAGGCTGCGTCTTCGGCATAGATGGCCTTGGCGCGGGCCGCGCGGATTTCGGGGGATGTGGGGATGGGCATGCCTCCGCCGCCGAGGCATCCTCCGGGACAGGCCATGAACTCGATGAAGTGGCACTGGGACAGCGGGCCACCCGCCTTGATGTCCTCGACGACGCGTTTGGCGTTGGCGGTGCCGTGGGCCACCGCGACCTTGACCGTGGCGCCGGCCAGCCAGTCCCAGGAGTCGAAGGGCAGGTGCTTGTTCATCTTGAGCACGTCCGGCACGGGGCCCACCTGTGGGATGGTGAGCTCCATCATCCGGATCCCTTCGAACCCGCGGATGGGGATGATGTCCGCGTGGTCGAAGAGGTTCTCGACCTTGATGCCGCACACGAGCTCGATGACGGTGCGCAGCGCGGCTTCCATCACGCCTCCGGTGGCGCCGAAGATGACGCCCGAGCCTGTCGCTGTCCCGAAGGGATCATCGAAGTCGCTCTTGGGCATGCTGGGCAGATGGATGCCAGCTTCCTGGAACATGCCCGCGAGCTCGCGCGTGACGACACCGTAGTCGACGTCCTTGTGTCCCGAATCGCACATCTCGGGGCGGTTGCATTCGTACTTCTTCGCGGAGCACGGCATGAGGGCGACGGTCACGATGTTGGCGGGGTCGATGTCGTGGAGCTTCGCGTAGTAGGTCTTGATGAGAGAGCCGAACATTTGCTGTGGGCTCTTCGCGGACGACACGTGGGGCAGCATCTCTGGGTAGAAGTGCTCGATGTACTTGACCCATCCGGGCGAGCAGGAGGTGAACTGCGGCAAGGCCACCGCCTCCTTGAGCACGAGGGCCTTGTACAGGCGCAGGATGAGCTCGGTGCCTTCCTCGATGATGGTGAGGTCGGCGGTGAAGTTGGTGTCGAAGACTTTGTCGAAGCCGATGGTTCGCAGGGCCGTGTTCATCTCGAAGGTCAGCGGCGTGCCCGCGGGCAGTCCGAAGCACTCGCCGATGGCCGAGCGGGGGGCGGGCGCGGTCTGGATCACGACGTGTTTGGTCGGGTCGTTGATGTCCCGCCACAGCTCGTCGGTCGGGTCCGCGGCGCCCAAGGCGGCGGTCGGGCAGCGGTTGATGCACTGGCCGCAGTTGATGCAGACGACCTCCGCGAGGGGACGCTGCATGAAGGTCGAGATGGTGGTTTTGTCGGAGCGGTTGGTGGCTTCGAGCACACCAACCTCCTGCAGATCGATGCACGTGCGCACGCAGCGGCGGCACAGGATGCACTTGTTCATGTCACGGCGGACGGAGTAGGAGGAGTTGTCGACCTTGTGGGCGGGCTCCTTGGGGTGTCCGAAGCGGAAGTAGTCGACCCCGTACTCCTTGCAGAGGGTTTGCAGCTCGCAGTTCAGGTTGCGGAAGCAGGAGTAGCACTCGCCGTAGTGCTTGGAGAGCAGCAAGTCGAGGATGGTGCGACGGGACTGTCGGACCTTGGCGGTGTGGGTTTTGACGGTGATGGGCGCGGTGATGGGGAAAGCGCAAGAGGCCTGGAGGGTGCGCTGCCCTTCGACCTCGACGACGCAGATGCGGCAGACGCCGGCCACGCACAGGTCGGGGTGGTGGCAGAGGGTGGGGATCCGGATGCCGAGCTGTCGCGCGGCTTCGAGGATGGTGGTTCCGATGGGGACCTGGATGTCGTTGCCATCGATGTTGACGCGGACCTTGGCGCCGATGGCGTCAGGGTTTGCGGAAGAGGGAACGTAGTGACCGCGCTGGCTGACGGGAGCGCGGGGTGCAGGGACGGCAGGCTTGAATTCCGACATGGGGCGCTCCTTTACCTCGTTGCCGGATGGGTACGGCCCATCAGCTCTTCGCGGAAGTGCTTGACGATGGACAGGAATGCGTTGGGGCTGGATTGCCCGAGACCGCACTTGGAGGACAGCTGCATGACCTCGCCGAGCTTGCACAGCTCGTTGAGGTAGGCCATGGAGCAGCGCCCATTTTCGAGCATCTCGATGCCGTGCAGCAAGGTGGCATTCCCTTCCCGGCAGGGCGTGCACTGGCCGCAGGACTCTTCGAGAAAGAACTCCATGAAGTTCTTGGCGATGTGAAGCATGTCTCGTTGTGGGCCGAAGACGATGACGGATCCGCCTGTGGAGATGTCCTCGAAGCAGATGGCGCGGCCGAACTCGCTGGCCGGGACGCAGTGACCGGAAGCCCCGCCGATCTGCACGGCCTTGGCGTTCGTGCCGCCGACGGCTGCGAGCAGGTCAGCGACGGTGATGCCGAGGGGGAACTCGTAGACGCCCGGGAAGGCGCAGTCGCCCGACACGGAGAAGAGCTTGGGGCCGCTGGACTTTTCGGTGCCCATGGACGTGAACCACGCCGCGCCACGGCCCATGATGGCGGCGGCGCAGACGAAGGTTTCGACGTTGTTGACGACGGTGGGCTTGCCCTGGAAGCCGGTGTCCACGGGGAAGGGGGGGCGGTTGCGAGGCTCGCCGCGGTGGCCTTCGAGCGACTCGATCAGGGCGGTTTCCTCGCCGCACACGTAGGCCCCGGCGCCCATTCGGATCTCGATGTCGAAGCACAGGTCCGTGCCGAGGATGCGGTCACCGAGGAGGCCGGCTTCGCGTCGCTTGCGCAGGACGTCCTCGAGGGAGGCGCGCAGGTAGGTGTATTCGGCGCGCAGATAGAGGATGCCCTTGGTTGCCCCCACGGCGTAGGCGCCGATGGTCATCCCTTCGAACACGAGGTGGGGGATCTCCGTGAGGATGAGGCGATCCTTGAAGGTGCCGGGCTCGCCCTCGTCTGCGTTGCAGACGATGTACTTCGGCTCGCCGGAGGCAGCGGCCGCCAGGTTCCACTTGATTCCTGTGGGGAACCCAGCGCCGCCTCGCCCCTTGAGCTTGGAGGTGGAGATCTCGTGGATGACGTCCGAGCGGCTGCGGGCCACGGATGCGCGCAACCCGACGTCCGGCTCGATGGTCTTGAAGGTGACCAGCCCTTGCTGGACGGTGGTGGTCATTGGCTCACCTCCCGCTTGTGGATGCCGTTGCCGTGGAAGGCCAGGGGGCCGAAGCTCCGACGGCACGCTTCCACGATGTCGTGCACCATGTCCGGTGTCACGCGGGTGAACACTTGGTCGTTGACGAGCAAGGCGGGACCCTGATCGCACATGCCGATGCAGCTGGCCCACGCGAGCGAGAACTTGCCGTCGGTCGTGGTCTCGCCGAAGTCGATGCCGAGGTCGTTGCGCAGCTGGCACGCGATGCGGTCCTTGCCGGCCATGTCACACGTGATGGTCTGGCACAGGCGGATGACGAACTTGCCGTGGCAGGACTCCTGCAGGAACGAGAAGAAGGTGACGACGCTGTAGACCTCCACGGGGTGGATGCCGAGCTGGTCCGCGACGATCTGCATGGAGTAGGGGGACACTTCCAGGTACTTCTCCTGGATCTTCTGCAGGATGGGCAGCATGGCCGAACGGTCGTTGCCATACTGCTGCGTCCAGGCGTTCACGTCGTCTCGCAGTCGCTGGCGTTCCGTGAGCAGCATGGGACTACCCCTCCTTTCCGCGCAGCAAGGCTGCGACCTTGGCCACCAACGTGGCCGGCTCCACGGGCTTGTCGATGAACGCGTCGACCGGGAGCAAGTCCGCGTGCTTTCCATAGGAAAGCCCAGTCACCTTCCCGATGCTCGTGAGCATCAAGATGGGCTTGAGGAAACCGTCCCTTCGCAGCTGCTGCGCCATCGCGAACCCGTCGTCGGGCTGCTCCATGATGACGTCCAGGATGATGAGGTCAGGGGCGTGCTCCCGGACCGCCTTCATCCCTTCCGCGCGGTTGTAGGCGGCGGCCACCTCGTGTTGCTCCCGCTCGAGGAACATTCGGCACGCATCCACAACATCAGGATCGTCGTCTACGATGAGGATCTTCGCCATGCGCGTCTCCTTTCGCGACCCCGAAGCCGCCTAGGCTCCGGCGTCTTCCCTCTCTCAACGGCGCATTCCGTTGCAGGGCGAGGCAACCATCAGGCATCGTGAATGCTCGCTAGCATGGGACTTTGATGTCGCGCAAGGAATGGTGAAGAAATAAGTGCCAATTGGCTACGTCATGACCGTCACTTCACCATAACCACCTTGCGCGAATCCATGCACAATTCACGGCGGAATCAGGCTTGTCCCCTGGGTCTTGTCGCGTAACGTGCAAGACGCTCGTGGGAGAATCTTGGATGGCTGTGTCGTTGTTCTTGCGATGTGCCGGGCCGCGGCAAGATTCACCACTTCACCCGGTTACGAAGGAATCGCTTCACCGCCGGCAGAACCTGCTCGGGTCGCTCGATGAGCACGAAATGGCTCCCGTTGCGAACGTGCAAGTGCTCGGCATCAGGAATCCGTCGCGCGATCTCACGAGACTGGTACGGAGGCGTCAACACGTCGAATCGACCGCTCACCACGAGCGCCGGAACATCGATGTTCGGAAGATGGTGGTAGGCCGAGTGCGCATCCAGCTCCTGGAACAGCCACAGGTAGTTCGGGAAGTTCTCCGGCTTGTAAATGTCCGTCATGTACTGCCGCAGCATCGGCCCGAGAATGGAGGCGCGACGCCCCAGGAGCAGCCAGAACACGCCCACCGTGACCGCGGAACCGTGCTTGCCCAACGCCGCGAGAACCTCCGCGAGCTCCGGGTTGCGTCGCACCCATTCGAGCAACTCGTGCATGTAGCGCGTCACGATCGGGAACCGCAGGCCCGGCTGTAGCGCCGACGAAAACACGTGACCCCACGTGCCGTTGAGCAGAACGAGCCCCGCAACGCGCGACGGGTCGAGCGACGCCGCCTCGAGCGACACCTGGACCCCCATGCTCCATCCCACCCACGTCGCACGGGAAACACCCTCGTTGTCCAGAACACGAAAGGCGTCGTGCGCGTGATCACGGACCGACAGCCTGCAACCGTCTTCGCACTGCGACCCGAACAACCCGCGGTAGTCCCAGACGATGAATCGGTAGTCGTCGTAGAGCGCCTCGATGAGAGGTTCCCAGGAGTAGAGGCGTCCTCCCAGGCCGTTCGCGAGGATCAGGGTCCGGTCACCCCGACCGAGCACCTCGTAGAAGATGTTGACGCCATCCTGCGTCTTGGCGACGCGCGGCTCTGCGTTCGCGAGCTTCGAGGGAGGGGAGCTTTGCATGCTCCCGACAGAATATCGCGACCAGGCGCCCCCGAGGAATCTCCAATCGCTCCCCTCACCCGGTCTTGGTGGCGATCAGCATCCCGTCTCGGAGCGGGACGATGCTGGGCGCCCACCGCGGGCTCTCGAACACTCTTCGCGTGAGCTCCCGGACGGCACGGGTGGACTCCGACTGGTCGACATCGTCGAGCACGCGACCATGCCACAGGAGGTTGTCGACGATGAGGACGCCTCCAGGGCGAAGCTTGCTTTCGATGACCGGCAGGGCAGCGGGATAGCCCTCCTTGTCGATGTCGTTGAAGATCAGGTCGAAGGGGCCGTCGGTCTCGCGCAGTGTCTCGATCGCCTCGCCGACGCGGAACCTCACGAGGTCCTCCAATCCCATCGTCGCGAGGTGCTCCCGTGCGTCCGCGGAGAGCTGGTCGTCCCACACCACGTGGAAGACTTCGCCGCCCCCGTTCTCCCGCACCGCGCGCGCGAACCATGCCGTGGAGTACCCGAACCCGGACCCGAGCTCGAAGACCCGCCGCGCTCCCATCATCCTCGCCACCTGGTAGCAGAAGAACCCGCAGGCAGGCCCGATGATGGGGAAGCGAAGCTCGCGGGCTCGCTCCTCCATGCGAACGAGCTCGTCGTGTCGAGCCGGCACGAGGCCTTCGAGATACGCCTGGACAGCGGTCCAGTCCATGCGGTCAGTCATGTCGAAATCCTTGGGAGCGGTCGGGCACCTGTCAACCCGTCGCGGTTTCGATCTACCATGCTCACCTCAGCCCCGGAGGTCTTCGTGCGAGCTCATTCCTTCCTGTTGCTTCCAGTCTTTTTCGCCCTCGGGTGCAAGGACCCCGCCCCGCCTTCGCCGTCGGTGAGCGCGTCGTCGACCGGTTCCGCTCCCAGCGTCGCCTCGTGCGCCAAGCGCGCCGAGGACCTGGGTTCATGGCTCGCTGCGCTCAAAGACGAAGGCGCAGGGCCGCCCGTGGCGCTCCGGGATGCAAACGTCGACCTCGTTGCGAGAAGCGACGGCGACGCTTGGGCGTGGAATGGTGCGACCTTGCTGCTCTCCAGCAGCGCCATTCACCTGGACCACGAAAACCTCGGCGCGCCTTCGGACGCGGGAACCTTGGACAAGCTCGCGACCCAGCTCAAGTCGCGCGCCGTGGTCGCCCTTTCCGCCGGAGTTTCCCTCGGCCTCGACCTCTACGTCGATGCCAAGACACCCTGGGGGACCGTGGTGGCAGCGCTCGAAGCGTCGGTCAAGGCGGGGTTCCGGACCGTCGGGTTCGTGTTCGCAGCGCCTGCCAAGCTCGAGGGCCCCTCCTCGACGCTGCTTGGCGAGCTGGCGAAGGCCGATGAGGTCGGAGGGGACGACGATCCTCTCGCGCCCGTGACGACCGGACCGGCGGACAAGGCGCTCGCGTCTTGCCGCCCTGCCATTTCGGTGCTGCAGGATATCGGCAAACGGGACCTCGGCGCTCGCGAGAAGGTCGAGTTCTTCGCGAAGCGCGCCCCCGGGGCGTGGCAAGCGTGCGGTTGTCGGGCGGACGAGCAAGCCCTTCGCTCTCTGCCTTGGCACTGGTCGGGGAGGGCCAACGGTCCTCCGACGCGGTCGTTCAAGGTGGTGCTTGGCACCAAGTCCGACAAGGAGACGAGCTTGGTGTCGGCGGCCAAGGCAGATCTTTGGTCGAAGGTTGCCGAGAAGGTCGTGGGAGCGGCGGCTTCGGACAAGCGCGTGGTGCTCGCGGTCGAGTAGCGCCCCGTTCCTCGCCGCCCCTTTGCTCTGGGTGCTTCGCCCGCGTCGTTGTAGCGTTTCGGAAGACACTTCCTCGCCACCGGAGAAAAAATGGACGCAAAGGGTCATCCACAACGCCCCCTGGAACGCAGCAGCCTTCCCCTCGACAGCCTGGTGGAGGCCTTCCTCGCCGAAACCAAGGAGGAATCGCCCAGCCTCGAGAAGTACCTTGCGGCGCTCGATCCCCAGGGACGGGTGGAGCTGGGAGGCGTGCTCGGACGCTTCGACTTCCAGCGTCGCGGCGTGCTCGATGCCGAGCAACGGCTGATGGCGAGGCGTGTGCTCGGCTTGCTGCAGCGGCCGAACGCGGCCATGCTCGTGCTCGTCAACCGCGTGCTGGACTATCTCGATCTGAACAACAATGCGCTGCTCGAGATCGACGAGGTGACCCTGTGCATCGAGATCTTCGAGCTGTTCGCCCACGCGGACTCGGACAACGACACGGTGTCGGAGTTCGAATTGGAGCTGCTCTACGCTGCGATCCGCCACATGGACCGGGACGACAACCACGCCCTCGATCCCCACGAACGCCACCAACTGCATGATGCGCTGAAGAATCCCAAGGCGTTTCTCGAGCGACAGCGGGTCAAGAACCCGAGGGTCGCCGAGCTGTTGAGGCAGCGACCGCAGCCGCGCTGACACGTTGTCGGAGGTCCGGGGCCTCACGCGCTGCGGGCACGGAAGCGATGGCGCAGCTGGAGGAAGGGCGTTTCGAAGAGTCGGTAGGAGAGGTGAGCAAGTCCTACGGTGATGCCGAGGGCGAGCAGGAAGGTCACCAACGTCGGACACGGCGAGGGCAAGACCCGCTTGGCCACGCTGATGGCGGAGATGTGGAGCATGTACATGCCGTAGCTGATCGTGCCGACGTAGCGAGCGGCGCGGGTCTCGAGCCCTGCGCGCAGGCCGTGATCGGTGCGGATACAGCACGCCCCCACGAGCGCGGTCATGGCGAGGTGAATGGCGAGCAGCGATGGTTCCGGCTGGCTGACGAGGAGGCCGAGGACGAGGAGTGCGATCGGTGCGGATGCTTTCCACCCGAGGACGGCCCGCAGGACCTGATGGCCTCGGGGGTGGTGGAGCGCATGCGCGAGCAAGGCGCCAAGGCAGATGGGGCCCGCGATGCTTGCCAGCATGCGAAAGGGAAGCCCGTTCGCGTCGAGCACCCGTGACAGCAGCCCGAGGTTCGCGCTCTGGTCCACGACCAGCGCGGCGACCATGAAGAGCACCGGCACCCACCTGCGGCCCGCTGCACGAAGGACCCAGGGCCACACGAGATAGAACTGCTCTTCGGTCGCCAGCGACCACGAGAACGCGAAGAGCACCGGGTGGGCGACGTCGAAGTTTACGAGCCAGTTCGACGTGTACGTCGCGTAGGCAGGGAGGCTATCGAAGAAGTGATCGCGCTGGGGGCCGGCGTCGAGCCCGAACCACGCCCACGCGACGTAGAGCAAGAGCATGGCGTAGTAGAGGGGGAAGATGCGCAGGCTTCGCCGCGCGTAGAAGCCAGACAGCGAGATGCTCCCGGTGTCTGTCGACTCGCGGAGCAGCAGCGTGGTGATCAGGAAGCCGCTGATGGCGAAGAAGAGGTCGACGCCCAGAGGCCCTCGCCCGAGGACACCCTCGAGCGGCCACGGGGTGCTGTGGTGCCAGACGACGGGGAGTATGGCGAGGCAGCGGAGCCCATCGAGCGAGGGAAAGTGCTTCGTGCGGAGGAAGGCCTGATGCGCGGTGTCGGACCTCGCTGGGGCGAGGGAGAGGCGAGCGGTCTCCGGGGTGGAGATGGTCATGGGGGGAAGGTCACGGATGCTGTGGAGTCGTGTCAGAGCCCGGGGATGAGCGGCGGCGCGTCCATGCCTCTGCGGCTCAGGAACGTGACGACGCTCTTGGACCGGTGGACGTTGCTCGGACCTGCGGCCACGCTGACCAGTGCATCGTCCTTTGCGTCCCGGTTGATGATGTGCACAGAGCGACCGAACTCTCGGGCGCGTTCTGGATAGGCGACGGCAAGCTTGCTCTCCAAGTCAGATAGCTCGTCCGACACGTAGAGCGATGCGGTCACGAGCTTGTCTTCGTGGAACATCACGTTGACTTGCACGACGTTGGCCCAGTTCGGTGTGGAGAAGGGGCCCGAGCACTGGGCGATCTTTCCTTCCTTGTGCCAAGCGCGCACGAGGGGCGGCTCGAGGTTCCAGTCGAATCGGTCCGGCTGGTGTCCGGCTTTCCTGCAGGAGGTCAGAAATGACGCTCGCGACGATCCGAAGACGATGCCGGCCGCAGTGGTCCTCTCCACACCGGGCAGGCCAGGCGACGGAACGGGCGTCACCGGAGCGTCCAGTGACATCGGCTTTTCGGGCTTGTACTTGCGCGTCTTCATCGCGTCGACACATAGCGTCGCGCCCGGCTTCGCGAGGCAGGTGACGGTCAGGCCACGAAGCTTCTCCGAAGGCGCCACGTAGAAGAGCGAGCACATCGTGAGGGCGACCACCTTGCCCGTCGCCGACCCCATCTGCGCTTCGAAGCACGTCTCCATCCCTCCATCGCGCTCGGTTTGATCTCGATGGACGATGTTCGCACCCGAGGCCGTGAGCATCTGGGCCGTTTCCTCGAGGGCAGCAAGCAGAGCCGCGCGTGCGGTCGTGACACCGGCTGGCAGGGGGCGCGTGAGGTCCGAGCGCTGAACGTAGATGGACCCGGCCGACATGCCTGCCGGATCACGCAACGCCGCAAACGTGTACGTCGCGCCGGGCTCGGCTTGCCTGGCCGAGTCTTCTAGCCGCTTCACCCGGTCGGCCTCCATGGCGACAAGAGACACGGGAACCTCGACTTCGATCCCCTCCAGCTTCAGCGTCTTGCTCTCCTCGGTCGCGGACGCTGCGGGCGTCGGGGACGGTTCCGCAGGCGCAGAGCGACAGCCCGGCGCGATGAGCGCCAAGAACAGGGGCAGAACGACCGAGCGTGCGCGTGGCATCGACGTGTCGGTACGCGGGTCCGCTTGCGGAAGCAACAGTCAGATGGACGTGACCTGGGACCTGAACTGGTGAGCTGGGAACCGGGTGCCGGGAATGGAGAAGGGGGCTGGGGAGGTTCGGACGCGGTGGTTGGGGTCGTGGTAGAATCCTCGCTCCCATCCCGAGGTTGACCATGTTCCATCGTCATGTTGCCGCGGTTGCTTTGATCGTGTCCTTCCTTCCGGCAGGGTGCGGGTCGGATGCCGACTCGGACCCAGGTGGTTCGTCCGGTGCCGGGGGCGCTGCGGGGAACGCCGGGAGCGGCGGCGGCACGGGCGGCGCGGGAGCAGGTGCAACCGGGGGACAGGGTGGCAGCGGGGGCACCAGCACCTTCGACCCGGACGACCCTGGGATGAGCATGTCCTTCACGATCGGTGTCGCGCTGATGATGGGCCAGCCCGCCATCTTCGCCGCGGGAGCGTTCATGACCACGGCGCGCGAGGACCTGGAACCCCTGCCCGAGCAGCCCGAAGTACCCCTCGAGACCTGCGAGGTGACCTCGGTCACGTACACGCCGACGTGCAGCGGCCCCCAGGACTGCGCCCCCGAGCAGCAGTGCTTGCCCCAGACGGACATGGATGGAAAACCCATCGCCAACAGCGAGACTTGCGTGACGCCCCGTTCCCCCTTGGACGTGGGCCCGTTCACCGTCACCGGCTTCGCAACCGGTCCCAAGACGCTGGCCTACAACGCCCAGCAGAGCGGCGGGTACACCACGGTGGGAGGCGACGGCACCCTCCCGTATGCTGACATCGCGTTTGACAAGACCTACACGTTCGAGGGGCCAGGCGACACGGCGCAGGGACTTGGGGCGTTCACCGGAGAGGTGCGTCTTGGGCCGGAGATCAAGCTGACCGAGCCTGCCATGACCGCCCTTCCGATGGGGTTTGACGGGATTCAGGTGAGCGTGAGCCAGGACCTCGTGCTTCGATGGACCGGCGCGGACCCAGGGGCCGAGGTGGCGATTACGCTCACCGGAGGGACCATGAACGGAGAGAGCCACACGATCACCTGTCGGACGATCGACACGGGAGCGTTCACCATTCCCGCGGCGATGGTGCAAGCCGCCAGCCTAGGGGACATGGCCTTCCTGAACATGCTCTCGTTCGAGCGCGGCGACCGAGGCAGCGTCTCGGGTTCGGGCATCACGTCTCACGACATTGCCACGCTCCAGACTGCCGTGATCAACGTCGCCAAGTTGCCCTGATCCCCGCGGGCCCCGGGGCTCGTTCCCGCTCGCCAATGGGCAAGCGCTTGACACGGGGCGCGGTCGGCCCGAAGTCCTGGCCCACCGCACGGGGGCCCACCATGAACGACTGGCACGATCACCTCGAAAAGACGAGCCGCACCTTCGCGCTCTCCATCCCTCTGCTCGACGAGCCCCTGCGGCGCGAGGTCACCATCGCGTACCTGCTGTTTCGCGTGGCGGACACCCTGGAAGACGCCGCGACGTGGCCTGCTTCGCTTCGCAGCAGCACCTTGCGCGCGTGTGGTGACGTCCTCCGAACGGGAGACCCGCAGCAAGCCGCGCGTCTGGCGGCCCATTGGGTCGAGCAGGCTCCGACTTCCCACGCCGGCTACGTCGCGCTCCTCCAGGCGTTTCCTTCGCTGCTCCAGGACGCGCGGGCGCTGCGGCCCGAAGCGACACGTCGTATCGAGCACCACTTGCTCCGCACCATCGAACGCATGGACGACTTCGTGACGCGTGCCGCGAAGGACGACGCGATCGTGCTGCACTCCCTCGATGATCTGCAGGCGTATTGCTATGCAGTCGCTGGGATCGTGGGCGAGCTGTTGACGGACCTGTTCCTGGTGCAAGCACCGCACTTGCGAGCCGTTGCGGAGGAGTTGCAGCGTGATGCCCCGGCGTTCGGGGAAGGCCTGCAGCTCGTGAACATCGCCAGGGACGCCCTCGACGACGCGAAGGAGGGCAGGACCTTCATCCCCGCGTCCATGAGCGTGAACGACGTGCTCACGCTGGCCCATGACGACCTCGACAAGGCTGGCGTCTACGTCGATACGCTTCGGGCGCACGGGGCTCCGAGCGGGATGGTCGCGTTTGTGGCGTTGCCCGTGGCGCTCGCGCGAGCGACCTTGCGCAAAGTGATGATCGACGGCGCGGGGACGAAGCTGTCACGCGAGGAAGTGGCGGAGCTGATGAGGCAGGTGCAGGCGCTATGCGCCGCGCCGGTGGAGTCCCCTTGGTTTCGGGACCGAGATCGGCTAGTCCGACAACCATGACGTCCAGAATCCGGGAACTCGCGCGGGCGACCGTCCGCGGCGCGGTGGTGCTGAGTGGTCTGTGGGTCGTGGTGGGCTGCACGGACGCAGCGGAGCAGGACTTCAAGCGCTGCGAGCAGCTGGACAAGGAGAAGAAGTTCGAGGAAGCGCTGCGGGCGTGCCAGGAAGCGCAGAAGAAAGATGCGCGCAGCCCGTTCGGCGAGAAGGCGATCTCCCTCGAGAGCAAGCTGCACGACAAGATCTCCGCGCTAGAGAAGGAGAGGGCCGCCGCGGCGCTCGAGAACGCGGACGCCAGCGCCCTCGAAGCCGCCAACGCCAAGGTGGTGTTCAACCAGGCCTCCACCCCGCCGAACGACCCCCAGGGCTACTCCGAGCGGTGCATGGCTCGTAATCGCGCCTACGAGAACAGCTACAACTGCGATCCGAAGGACCCCACCACCGTCAAGGAAGGGGACGCGTTCCCCTTCAAGGACGAATGCATGCTCGTCGCGAAGAACCGTGGGTGCATGCCTTTCTTCGAGGAGAGCCCCACCAAGCTGTTCTGTTGCACGAAGTAGAAGTGACGCCGTCGGCTTCAACCGGCGGCGTCTCCCGTTGTGCGTTCGTAGAGTGTTGGCGGCGAATGCCGGGGCGGACGCCCGACCCCCACGAGAGCCCGCGGAGCGGGCTTTGAGATGTGTCCAACCGGTGAACCCAGCCGTCGGTTTCAACCGGCGGCGTCTCTGGCTGACCTCCGTTCGCCCGAGACGTTGTCGGTCGACTGTGCGTTGCCCGCGGCGCTCCAGCGGTTCGCGCGCTGTTGAGCGGTCCCGGCATCTTGACTTGCGAACACCGTTCAGTTTCTCTAGCAATATGCGGGTACTGCAGCACATTGAGCTCGCCCTGCTGACGTTGGCGCTCGCCATCGGATGCGGCGAGTCCTTCACGAGCCCCGGTGGCGACAGTGGCGTGGGGGGTGGCTCGGTCGGCGGTAGCGCTGGCGCGAGTGGCGTGGGGGGTGGCTCGGTCGGCGGTAGCGCTGGCGCGGGGGAGGACTGCTCACCCCTCGACATCCCAGTCGACGTGCTGGCCGAGAATCAGAACGAGCCTTATTCGATCGCGGTCGACGATGCGTTCGTGTACTGGTCCTCGCGGATATCTGGAGCTGTCCGCCGCATCCCGAAGGACCTATCCGACGTAACGACCACGGTTGCGTCTGGGCAGACCGGCGTGGCGGGGGTCGCGGTCGACGACGAATTCGTCTACTGGGCGAATCGACTGGCCAGTGGTGGCGCGGTGGTGCGGCAGGCCAAGACCGCGGGCAGCCCGCAGGTGCTCGTCGGGGACTTGGCGGGGGCGACGTGGATCGTGCTTGACGCGTTGCGCATGTACTGGACCGAGTCCACCGCCGGCCGGGTGATGAGCGCCAACAAGGACGGCTCCGACCTGAGGGTGATCGCCGAGAGCCAGAACCAACCGCAGCACCTCGCGGTGCACGATCAGTTCGTGTACTGGATCCGCTACGTGAACGCCGCCGCCCAAACCACGCAGATCGTCCGCATGTCGAAGGACGGAACGGGTGAGTTGGTGGGGATCGTGGGCTCCGCCGACGCGCCGGGCATCAGTCGCCTCGCTCTCGACGCTCAGTACCTCTACTGGAACGGAACGGACGCGGACACCGGTGCTATCCGCCGAAAGTCCGGCGGGTTGCCCATCGAGATCATCGACCCAGGTCCGAAGGGCTTCGGCCCGATCTCGCTGGACTCGACTCACGCCTACTGGCTGGTCCACGAAGGAACTGACGGTGTCCAGCTCGTCCGGTACCCCAAGGCAGGCGGCTGCATCCGTGTGCTGGCCACCGACCACGGGCACACCAACTCCATGGCACTGGACAACCAAGGCGTGTACTGGCTCGACTCGGAGGGCAAGCGCGTGCTGCGGGTGGTGCTCCCGCAGTAACAGGTGCTCAATGTGAGCGTGCTACACTCCGCGCCGGAGGCGCCGATCATGAGGAACACGACGGGACGGCCGGGTGATCGCTGCGGGGGAACACGGGTGGGCGGCATGGCCGCCTGGGCCCTGATCTTCGCGACCTCGGTGGGGTGTACGGGCTTGCTTGGGTTCGATGATGTGGCGTTCCGGGACGAGGACGGCGGAGGAGGCGAGGGGGGTGGCGACGCGGGGGCCGGCAACGCGGGGGCCGGCAACGCAGCGGGCGCACAAGACGACGGCGGCTTGGGGGGCGCGTCGGGGGCCACCGGGGGAACGGGAGGCACAGGCGGCTCGACGGGAGGTACGGGCGGCTCGACCGGAGGTACGGGCGGCTCGACGGGAGGCACAGGCGGCTCGACCGGAGGTACGGGCGGCTCGACGGGAGGCACAGGCGGCTCGACGGGAGGCACAGGCGGCTCGACGGGAGGTACAGGC
>Ga0209575_10000117_pt1 | contig 84712 bp, 66 predicted proteins | sample Medcelwee11metaG_FD_187172 | JGI IMG/M metagenome (GOLD analysis project Ga0209575, IMG submission 187172) | Freshwater pond sediment microbial communities from the University of Edinburgh, under environmental carbon perturbations - Medium... | ecosystem: Environmental > Aquatic > Freshwater >... | reverse complement strand
CCGTGCCTCCGTGGTGAATTCTCCCTCCGCAAGCCCTCCGTGCCTCCGTGCCTCCGTGGTGAACCAAAGCCCTCCGTGCCTCCGTGCCTCCGTGGTGAATTCTCCCTCGCGCCTCATGACATCGCCTCCGGCCAAACCACCACGAGCCCGACCGGCGTGAGCCGCGTCATCCTGACGTCGTAAAGAGCCTCAATCGCCTCGGGCTCGGAGATCAACTCCTTGGCCGCATCTCCCCGACGACGTTCCAAGTGCTGAAGGTCCAGCTCGACCTGCCGCTTCTGGTCCTTGTCCTGCACCAGGAACAACGTCTGCTGCCGTAGGTTGGCCTCGGCCTTGTCGATGGCCACCTGCTGGCGCTCCAGCAAGGCGCGAAGGTCGTCGGCTTCCTTTCTGGCGCGCTGCACCAGGCCCTTGCGAGCCTCGATGGCGAGCGTATCCGCCTCGGCCTCCAGGTGCGGCCACAGCGCCTTGAACAGCGCGTCGCTGTGGCTGATCACGCGGTTCGAGATGGTCTTGTTCGGCGCCCCGGCCCCCGTCGCCAGGAGCGTCTCGGCCAGGCTCACGGCTCGCACCGCCGTCGCCCGGTCCTTGTACGGCTCGATCTCGCTGGCCTCCCCCGACCACGCTGCCGCCAGCCCCACGATCTCGTCGTGCAGCCTCGCCGCCCCCGACCCGAACAGCGTCAGACGCGCGAACCCCACCACACGCACCACGGTCTCGTCCGGGGCGATCACCGCCGTTACCCTCGCGAGATCGTGCGCCCCGAAGCCTTGCGCCAAGAATCGGTCGAGGATCCGCTTCACGAACGGGTGCGCGAGGTGAAGCTGCTCGGCGTCCTCGGACAGTCGCGTCAGAGCGTGAAACGTCACCGGCCGAGGAGGCTTCTGCCTCCACTCCCAGAACGGCTCCGCGCGCCCCCGCGGCGGACGAAGCGTATCGAGGGTGCGCTCCCACGAGCGGTCGAGCGTGGGCAGAACGTACGTCGCACGGTTGTCGCTCGTCACGCCCGCGGGCGTGAGGGCGTCCGCACCCGCCAGGTGCAGCCCGATCTCGACCACGCCGCGAAGGGACTCGGGCGCCACCTCGAGCGAACGACGCGACGCCTCCATCCTGCGCGCGGCCCGGTCGATCTCCTTGCGCAGGTCTTCGAGGTCCTTTCGATGGTCCTCGAGCTCCACGTCCACGGTCGCGGTCTTGGCGTCGCTGCCGATCTTGTCCACCGCCGCGCGCGTCTTCGGCGTGATGCCGTCCTCGAGGGTGGTCTCGATCTGGTGTAGCAGGACCGCGCCCAGCGATCCCAGCTCGCGCTGCACCGTATCCACCTTGCGAATGACGGTCTCGAGCACCTGGTCCTCGACGCGATCCGGGTACAGGAAGTAGTGACAGAAGACCTCGTCGGCGGGCTGGAGCGTGCGGTCGATGCGTCCATTGCGCTGCTCGAGCCGGGCCGGGTTCCACGGGATGTCGAGGTGGAACAAGTCGGCGCAATGCGCTTGCAGGTTCACGCCCTCGCGCGCCGCGTCGGTCGCCACCAGGATGCGCACCGGGTGGTCGTCGGGGTGGCTGTTGAACGCGCGCTGCACCTCGTCGCGCGCCTCGTCCCCCATGCCGCCGTGGTAGCTCATGATCCGGTACTCGGCGTCGTCGGTGTCCGCGATGGCCTGCGCGAGCAGATCGGCGTAGTACCGCTTCGTGTCGGCGTACTCGGTGAAGAGGATGACACGACGGTCCGTCCACCCACGCTTCTCCCCAAAATCTTCCCCGAGTCCGATGGCCGGACAGAGGTTCTCGCGCATCCACGCGAGCAGGGCGAGCGCCTTGGCATCCGGCTGACGGCGCGCCTTCTCCGCCACCGCGCGCATCTCCGACAGCAGACCCCGCGCTTCCTCCGTGGGGCTCGGCAACGACGCGCTCGCTGCGCGAACACGCGCCTGCTGCTCCTCCGCAAGATCCTCATCCGAGACTCCGTGGGCCTCGGGATCCCCCTCGAGCCCGAGCCCGAGCCCGAGCCCGAGCCCGACCTGCCGTTCCGTCGCCCTCACGCCCCCCTTCTTCTCCACTCCCTGCGCATGGGCTTGCAGCGTGCGGGCGAACGCTTCCGGACTCGACAGCAACCGCTGTTGAAGGTTGATGAACGGTAACCGTCCCGTGCCCCCCGAAGGCGCACACAGCTCGGTGTAGCGCGCCAGCTTCTCGGCAAGCAGAAGCTCCGATGGCGCCCCGTCCCCGAGCTTGCGGCTCGACGACGGTCGCTGCTCCCCGGTCTCGGCATCGTACGACGTCTCTTCCACACGCCATGCCTGCCCATCGTGGCGAAGCGCGAGCTGCACCAGCAGGCGCTTGGGGAACTGCTCCACGCCGAGCTGACGCAAGTCGCGCTTGAGCCGTCGCACCATGATCGACTCGAGGTCCTTGCGTCCCTGCACGGGCACCCCGCGCGTGAATCGTACCGGGTCGAGGATCTCGAGCAGTGCGCTGAAGCTATTCGAGTGCCCGTTGTGCGGCGTGGCGCTCAGAAACAGACGGTTGTCGAAGCGAGGCGCGAGGTCACGGATCGTGCGCGTGATGTCCGTGTCGGTCGCGTACTTGCTGGCCGACGCTGGCGCCGCAATGTGCGCTTCATCCAGGATGAGCAGCCCCTTGCGCGCACGCTCTCCCAGGTGCGCGAGGAGCGGGTCCCGGTACTCGGGACGACGCAGCAGCGCGTGGGACACGATGAAGCGGTTGTGCGTGCTCCAGGCGTTGGTGCCGAACCCACGCTCCCTTCGACGCCACGCCACGAACTGCCTCGTCATCACCTCGAACCGCAGGCCGAAGCGGCGCTGCATCTCGTCGCGCCACTGCAAGCACACCGACGCCGGGCACACCACGAGCACGAAGCTCGCCTGCTGCCGCAGCAGAAGCTCTTGCAGCACGAGCCCTGCCTCGATGGTCTTTCCGAGCCCGACGTCGTCCGCAATGAACAGGTTCGCACGTGGCAGCTCGAGCGCCTTCATGAGCGGGGCGAGCTGGTGAGCCATGAGCTTGATGCCCGCCCGGAACGGCGCCTGGAAGCGGTTGGGGTCCGCCGCGCTCACCGCGCTCCACTTGAGCGCGTGCAGGTACGCCCCGAAGTGCGACGGTGGATCGAGCCGCGCCCCATCGCTCAGCCCGTGCGTCTCCGGCTCCACCACGCGCGCCCCGAGCTCGAGGTCCCACAGCACGTCGAGGGCACGGCCAGGGTCGTCGTCGTCCAGGCAGACGAGCCGGACCATGGGGGACTCACCCGAGTCCCCCAACTCCACGCCTTCGACAAGCCACTGACGATGCCGGGCGACCACGACTTGTCCGGGCAAGGGCAGGTCATCGGGACGAGGGGCAGCGGGGCGCACCGTCGCCGCCTTCGGGTCAATCCCGGCGGCCTCCAGCAGCGCGGCCTGCAACTCCACCCGCGCCCGGGCCTGGTCGGACAAGCCATGCCGACGACACGCCCCGCGCAGCTCGTCGCGCCCCAGCTCCTTGAGCAGGGCGGGCATTCCGCCCCGAAGCTGCCGGGCGAGCTTGAAGACCAGCCGGTCCTTGGGGGTCGACGGGTCACGCATCTCCGCGCCGAAGAGGCGGAACAGGTCGAGCAAGCGGGGATGCGGGAGGGTGTCGAGGAGGGACTCGAGGGAAGGAGCCTCGGTCGTGGACTTGCTCATCGGTTCCTCGGCGGGCGGGCGCGACGCGGGTCGCGTTGGGGGAGAGGGGTCGCGGTCGATCCGTTCCTCACGGAAGGGCTCGAGCTCCGACGCGGGGGCAGAGGGAGCCCTGTCCCCGACGAGCCGGCGGACGATCTCGGTTTTTTCCTTGCCGGTGTCGTCGAGGCCGAGGGTGCGGCACATGTCCTTGAGGCGTGCGCGCTTCTGGACCACCAGCACGTCGTCGATTTTCACGCGGTGAGCGCGGGCGAGGGCGTCCACCAGGTCGGCCTTGACGCGACGGTCGTCCACGGCGAGCCCGTAGTGGTCCAGGTAGAAGACCAGTTCATCGCGGGTGAACAGGTCCAGGATTTGGCGTTTTCTCGACATGATCCCGCAGGACAGGAGAGTACGGCCAACGGGAGGCAGGGATCAACCGCTGCGTCTGGAGAGGGTTCAGCACGGAGGCACTGGGCCACGGGGGACGTGAGCACGGGCCGTGCGAGGATCTCCGCTCCCCGCCTACGCGGTGGGCTCGCCCCACATAGTCCGGCGTGCTCCCTACACACTCCGGCGGGCTCCCGACACACCGGGTCGGGTCGCGCTACACACTCCGGGGAGCTCCCGACACACCCCGGCGGCTCGCCCTACACACCCCGTGACGGATACACAGTCGGCATTCACGATTGAACTTGACATGTCGTTTACCCAATGGAAGGGTGCGTTCCTCTTTCGACCCAGAACAGAGGGGAATTGAATATGGCAAATCAGCAACTCACCGCATTGAAGAGCACCTTGGCCGCCATCCAAGCCGCGGATGTCATCGAACCGGAAATTCCGTTCGCGATCGCCGCGCAGGAGTGGGCGGACATGGCCACCGTCGTCGCGAACCCGACCGTGCGCACCAAGCTCCTGAACGTGGGCTTGTCCGAGACGGTGCTCGACACCCTTCCGAACGACATCGAGGCGGCACGCGCGGCGCAGTCGGAGTGGACGGTGCTGCGCGACCGGAGCAAGAGCCAGGGACAGAAGAACCTGGAGGAGAAGGGCTATGTCCTTCGCCAGAGCTTGCTCCAGAGCTGCCGGTGGAACCTGCGCCACAACCGCATCGCCTTGGGCACGCTCGCCGCGATCGCAGAAGGGGAAGGCGTCGCCGACCTCGTCCAGGATCTGCTGGACCTCGCGTACCTCATCGAAACGAACACGGCCGTGTTCGCGGGCGATCAGTCGTTCAACGCCCAAACCGGCATGCAGAAGGCCCGCTCGGTGGCGGGTGACCTGCAGGCGGGAGCCTCGGCCGACAAACTCACGACCGAGCAGAGCGCAGCGAAGGACCTTCGGGACCGGGCCTACACGTACACGGCAGACCGGGTCACGCAGATTCGCCTGGCGGGGAGGTACGTCTTCCGGGACGACCCGGCGATGGCGAGCCACTTCGCGAGCGCGTTCCGCCGCCGGCAGCGTCGCCGCACGACCACCGGGGATGTCGAGCCGACGCCTGTGGAGGGTTGAGAACCGACCCGCCGCGCGCTTGCTCCCAGCCGATTCAACCCTCCACGCACCCGTTCACGAACTGGCCGCACCCGACCTCCACGAGCTGGCACGTCCACCCGAAGCCGTAGGATGCGATGCACTCGTCGTCGGAGATGCACGGCGGGTACGTGTTGATCACGCCGTCTCCGCAATCGGGCGTCGCGTCGGAGGGCTCCGCATCCGCTTCGCCGTCCGGACCGGCATCGACGGCGGTGCCACTCGCCCCTGCACTACCGCCGGCTCCGCCACCGCTCGTTCCGGCGCTGCCGTCGGGCTGCCCGCCATCTGCACCTCCTGTCCCGCCCCCTGCCCCGCCGCTCGCCCCGGCGCTTCCAGCGGCTCCGCTCCCCCCTCCGCCGCTCGTGCCGGCACTTCCACCTGTCGGCCCGCCATCGACGCCGCCGCTGCCGCTCGCCCCAGCGGTCCCGCCCGTTCCACCGGCTCCGGCGCTGCCCACATCCGGGGTGGCGGCGTCGCCACCGGCTCCCGTTGTGTCTTCGCTACAACCCGCCCAGACGATGGCGAAGGCAAACACGACGCAGGGTATCCCGAGCTTCATTCCGCCATCCTATCAGGAACGCGCAGAAGGGCCGATAGCTCGTGGTACGCTGCGGTTCCCGACCAGCGAAAGGAGCGACGATCGATGACGGAACGCGGCCTGGGCAAACCGCACACGCCTCCTATCCCTGCAGGGCTAGCGTCGGTACTTGCAGAGGCGGCCACGAACAAGTCATTCCGCCTTGCACTCCGCGAGGGGCGAGCTCGAGCCGTGCTCGAAGCGGGCATCATGCTGACGGCCAATGAAGGGGCCGTACTGCGCGCCGTATCCGACGCCCAGCTTGAAGCCATGATCGAGAGCATGCGTCCTCGCGAGATGGTGCGGCGAGGTTTTCTCCGGACGACAGCATTGGGTGGGACGGCACTGCTATGGCAAACCGGATGCGAGCGTTGCGATACGCGGCCGATGACGAAGGAAGGAGGTATGTCGCCGAGCGAGGCGAAGAAATGGAAAGAGGAGAGGGAGGAAGGGGCGCGCCTGAGGGGGGAATGGGCACCTCCGAAGCCTCGCGAGGAACCACGGTGTCCTCGGAAGATTCGCATCGGCCCGTTTCAGACACGATCAGGTCCAGATCGAACACCCGGAGAGAGTGATAGGGAGCGTCTGCAGACGTATCTGGAGCGCGCCTGCCAGGCGTCGAACCTGACCAAGCAGGGCTCGATCACCTACGAGTTCGTCGCGGAACCGAACGGTAGCGTCTCCTCCATGACCGTTGTCGACGACACGCTCCAGGACGAGGACTTCGACACCATCGCACGCAGAAACATCAAGAAGTTCGTGTACTTCGAACAGACTGATGCAGCCCGGGTGCAGGTGACCATCCATGTCGAGTGAGTATGTCGTTGATCAGTAGGCGACCAAGTGCCACCTACGCGATGTACGACCGATGCTCCCACGCCCAAGAATTGGCCCAGGGATCGTGGCCGACGCTCGCGACGCGCATGACTTCCTCGGCCTGCGCAACGAGCGCATCGACCATCTGCTCGTCCGTGACAGTCAGCCTTTCTTCCACGGTTCGGGGGCATCCACACGAGCCCTGTTGATGACCTCGGTTTCGTCCACAGGCCAGCCCATCGTCCAGTACTTGAACTCGTCGATGGCCCAATAGATGTGGCGCACGCGGTAGTAGAAGTCGGCGTAACCGAACCGCCGAACGACAGTCACGAACCGGTCGAAGTCGCGGTTGCCCTGTTGGTCCCGCTCCCACTTCCTGACGACGTACTCGTGCGGCGCCGTCTCGCGGTAGGTGACCGCCTCGCGCCATCGGCGCGCCGCGATGAACTGGCGTGCCCACGCCCACTCGTCAGCCGTTGGCTCCTCGAGGAGCTCTGGGAGGTCCAGCTTCCCATCCTTCAATGGGTCCCCGTTCACACCGAATCGCATGGCGTCGCTCATGACCGATCCTTGTAGCCCCGCTATCCTCGCCCAGCGTCGGCTCCCGGTGGCCCAAAACTGGCCCGAACAAGACGAAAACAGGGAACCGCTTACGGCGAATCCCTGTGTACTCTCGCTTGGTTGCGCAGGGGAGATATGTCCGTTTCCTACGCGGGAGGACGGCGGCTTCGCCTGCGTGTTCCGTGTGCCACGCCCCGTGGACCGGCGCAAGCTGCCGGACCTTTGGAAGCGGCGGACGGGGTGATGTTGTCCGACCAGAGCCCGCTGACGCACGAGGTACTCGGGGCTCCTTCCTCTAAGACCGCACCGGTCCCGTGAGTTGATCGGTTGCGAAAACGAGCACAACGAGCTAGCTTTCGTACGTGGCATCGAAGCTAAAGACAATCGTTACCCGTTCGACCTCGCGCTCGATCCGGCAAGACCGAACGCTCGCGGACTACGTGGACCGGCTCCAGTCCAACGGCACCTACGTTTTCCGACGCGAAGATGCCATGGCCGCCCTGGCTGCTTCCGACATCGCCGTTCAGCACGCCGTACGAAGACTCGCCGCCAAGGGACGGGTGGTCGTTCCCCATCGAGGCTTCGTCGCCATCGTGCCTCAAGAGTACAAGCGGGCGGGCTCACCGCCCCCCTCGTGGTTCATCGACGCGCTCATGAAGTACCACGGTCACCCGTACTACGTCGGGCTGCTCTCAGCCGCTGGGTTGCACGGAGCCGCGCATCAACAACCCCAGGAGTTCCAGGTGATCACCGATGCTCGACTTCGCACGGCCAGCGTCGGTCGGATGAAGCTCCGGTTCTTCTTGAAGAAGCGTCTCGATGCCACTCCGACCATCGACATCAAGACGGCCACGGGAACGATGCGGGTTTCCACCCCGGAGGCTACCGCGTTCGACCTCGTTCGGTACGTCGCAGGCGCGGGACAGCTTGGAAACGTCGCCACCGTGCTTGCCGAGCTTGCCGACAAGATCGACCCCAAGAAGCTCGTGCGCGCGGCCAAGGCCGATGTGGAGCTTTCGGTTGTCCAGCGCACCGGCTTCCTGCTCGATCATGTGGGTGCCCACCGCGCGACAGGCCCACTGGCCGAGTGGCTCGCGGCCCGAAAGCCGAACGTCACGCGGCTCCGTCCAGATCGGGATGCGAAGCATGCCCCACGCGATGAGCGTTGGCTCGTGATCGTGAACGAGAAGGTCGAGGCCGACGAATGATCCCACCAGCAGACATCACTGCTTGGCGTGCCCATGCCCCGTGGGCGTTGGACGAGCAAGTCGAACAGGATCTCGTCATCCATCGCGCCCTCGTGGAGATCTTCTCGGTCGCGGAACTGGGCAACTCCCTCGCGTTCCGTGGTGGCACAGCCCTTCACAAGCTGTACCTGACCCCACCCGCTCGCTACTCGGAGGACATCGACCTCGTGCAGATTCGGGCCGAGCCCTTCGGGGAGGCGATGACCGCCTTGCGGAACAAGCTCAAGCCGTGGCTGGGCAAGCCCCAGTGGAAGCAGACGCAGGGGCGCGTGACCTTCGTGTTCCGCTTCGAGTCCGAGATCCCCCCCGTGACGGCGCTCAAGCTCAAGATCGAGGTCAACACACGCGAGCACTTCACGGTGCTTGGAGCCTGCACGAAGCATGTGGTGACACCGAGTCCGTGGTTCTCGGGCGAGGCCGACGTGGTCACCTACAGGTTGGAGGAGTTGCTCGGGACGAAGCTCCGGGCCTTGTACCAGCGGAAGAAGGGGCGCGACCTGTTTGACCTCGCTCGTGCTCTGGAGTCTGTGCCCTCGCTCGACGTAGACAAGGTCGTGTCATGCTTCACCGCGTACTTGACGCACGAGGGGAACATGATCTCGCGTGCCGAGTTCGACAAGAACCTGTCCGAGAAGGTCGGCGACCCCGCGTTCTACGGAGATGTGCTTCCGCTTCTGGCGACGCAAGACGACGGGTTCGATCCGCAACGGGCGTACGAGCTGGTCATGGATCTGCTCATTTCGCGGCTGCCCGGCGAGCCTTGGAAGCGTTGATGCGTTGGATGGAGACGCTGTTGATCAGTTCGGCTCTCCTCGCACTTTTCCGACGATCTGCTTCGGCCTTCACGACCCGCCTGAACTGCTCATCGGTGAGTTCCTTCAGACATGCGGCGGCAGCCTGCTCAGCGCGGACGTTCGGGATGACGGGCCCCTTCGGGTACATCGCCACGAGCATGTACTTCTCGTGGACGTGCGTGACCTTCTCGATGATGACCTTGGTGACGGCTTCGAGGGTCGGTTCGACGCCGACGAGAAAGCCCTCGGGCTGCTCGGGCAAGACGTAGGCGACGCCGCCGCGCCAAGGGGTCCACACGCCGAGCCGCCACATGTAGTCCTCAGCCGCCACCGCGATCCCCCTGGCGATGGGGAGCACGCCGTTCTTCAAGGGCTTGCCAGGGAGGGGCTTGCGACGACGGACGATCAACCGAAGGGCCGCCGCTAGCCAGATGCCGACGACGACATCAGGCTTCTGCCCGTGCTGGTAGAGGGTGTGAATCACCTCGTGGGTTCCGACGTAGCGCCGGAAACCGTGATCGAGCCAGAACTTGGGGGTCTGGATCTCGGCTTCGACTACTGACCGCTCAGCCTTCGGCCACCAGTCGAGATACTCTGGTGGGATCCAGCTCGTGGTCGGCCTTATTGGGGAGTACGCAGGAACGTCGTAGGCCGTGAACCGTGCGAGGTCACAGGGCTCGATGCCCTTGGCTTGGAGGGCGGCTACGGCGGCATCGAAGCACGAGGTCCAAGAGAGCTTCATGGGCGGGCCTTCGACGGGAACGACATGATCGGGGCGTAGCAGGGCTTCTGGCGGTGAGGAAAGATCCTCGCGTCGCCTTGGTCACCCCGCACGCCGGTCGAGGATGCCCCTGGATGGACCCGAAGCACCCGAGCCCGACATCGGGCTACCAGATGCGGCCAAGAGCGTCCTGCGGGCTACTGCGGGGGCTGGATGGACACCCCGAGGCAGACGGCACCTACCGGGCCGAGTCGGTCATCTTCCCGCTGCGGCTCCCCAAATCACGAAAGCCCCGGAACCAGAAGGTGTCCGAGGCTTCACGGGACGTTGTAGGAAACGATGGTTGCGCGGGCAGGATTTGAACCTACGACCTTCGGGTTATGAGCCCGACGAGCTACCAGACTGCTCCACCGCGCGCCGTTGAAGTGGCAGGCAATCTACTCCGGAACGCAAACCTGTCAAGGTCGAGTTTCGACTTTCTCCGAGCCCTCACCCAACCTCATCCTCGCACCGGTACTGTCCCGCCTCGATCTGCTCTAAGCTCGTCCTCATGCCCGTCGAACGGCGACAGCGCGGCCCAGGCAAGCTCAGCACGCGAGCCGCCGCCCTCGCTCGCGCCGAAACACGCAACGCCCGACTCGGCGCCATCTACGCCGCCCTCGCCGCCGTCCATACCTCCGTCGCAGAGTCCAAGTCCGTCACCGACATGTTCGGCCGCGCCTGCCAGGCCCTCGTCAAGAGCAACGCCTTCCGCGGCGCCTGGGCCGGTCGCTTCCGCGACGATGGCACCCTCCAAGTCCTCGTCGTCGCCGGCACCCTCAAAGGGCCCCCGCCCGAAGCCTTGCCCCCCACGCCCACCGATCAAGCCTGGGTCCAGTCCGCCGCCAACCACCAGGCCGCCCTCGTGCGCGCCGACGATCCCCCCGAGCGCCGCGACCCGGTGCTCGATCGCCTCGCTTGCCCTTGCGCCCTGTACGTCCCCGTCGAGGGAGACTCCGGTGTCTCCGGCGTCTTCGGCGTGCTGTGCGCCGCCTCCTCCGACCCCAACGCCTTCGACCGTGATGCGGTCGCCATGCTCGTCGAGCTCGGTCGATCCCTGTCCACCAACGCCGACCGCATCGCCGCCGAGCGGGCGCTCGCCACCCAACGCGAGCTGCTCCGCGCAGTCTTCGACTGCGCCACCTACGGCATCTACTACGCCACCGCCGAGGGCCAGATCCTGTTGTGCAACGACGCCTTCCTGCGCCTCGTCGGCCGCAAACGCGAGGAGACCGTCGGGCAGTCCTACCAGGTGGTGTCGTCGCCGGAGTTCCGCGAGCTGGAGCGCACGGTCGTCCAGCGCGTCATGTCTTCGGGGCTGTCGTCGGAGTACGACAAGGACGTGGTTCGCAACGACGGGTTCCGCATTCCGGTGCGACTGAGTGTGGCGCCCGTGCGGGACCGCAACGGCAAGCCGACGGGGACGGTGGCGTTGATGCGCGACACGGTGGCGGAGCGCGAGGCGGCGATGGCGCTTCGCGAGAGCGAGGAGCGCTACCGTGCGGCGTTCCGTAACAACCCGGACGCCATCTTCGTGGTGGACGCGAAGCGTCGGGTGGTCGACGCGAACCCTGCGGCCACGGCGCTCACGGGCGTGGCGCGCGAGCAGCTGATGAGCCGCGACGTCACCGAGCTGGCGGAGGACGTCGAGGTCTCGGCGTTGACCGAGGCGCTGGCGATGATGCGGCGGGACGGGGCGGTGTACCGATCGCTCGTGAAGTTCCGAAGCACGGGGGAGCGGACGGTGTCGACGGAGCTGCACGGGACGTCGCTGGCTCCGCAGCTGTGGCAGGTGCTGGCGCGCAACGTCGAGGCGCGGCTGGAGGCGCAGAAGAAGCTGTGCGCGCTCAACGACATGCTGGAGGAGAAGGTGGCGGCGCGTACGGCGCTGCTGGAGGAGGCGTACGGCAAGCTCGAGCGTGCGGGGAAGATGAAGGACGAGTTTCTCGCGAACATGAGCCACGAGCTTCGCACGCCGCTCAACTCGGTGCTGGGTCTCGCGGACGCGCTGCTCGAGGGTGTGTTCGGGGAGGTCGACGACCAGCAGCAGCAGATCCTGGAGACGATGCGGGACAGCGGCCATCACCTGCTCGATCTCATCAACGACATCCTGGACCTTTCCAAGATCGAGGCCGGGCGGCTCGAGCTGGACCTTCGTCCGATCAGCGTGAGCGAGGTCTGCCAGGTGTCCTTGCGGATGATCCGGCCGCTGGCGTTGCGCAAGCGGATCGGGTCGTGGATGAGGATCAACCCGCGGTGTCCGGTGGTGGTGGCGGACGAGCGACGGCTCAAGCAGATGCTCGTGAATCTGCTGTCCAACGCGGTGAAGTTCACGCCGGCGGGGGGGCAAGTGGGGCTGGAGGGGTGGACGGAGGGGGACGAGGTGTACTTCTCCGTGAGCGACACGGGCATCGGGATCTCTCCGCCGGATTTGCGTCGGATCTTCGAGCCGTTCACGCAGATCGACAGCTCGCTGGCGCGGCAGCACGAGGGCACGGGGCTCGGCCTGGCGCTCGTGCGACGGCTTGCGGAGCTGCACAATGGGCGTATCGACGTGATCTCGGAGCCTGGCAGGGGGAGCCGTTTCACGGTGGTGCTTCCGCGGATGGAGCTACCGGTCACGCAGGGGTTCGAGGGTGAAGAAGAGCCCACGACGCTGCCGCGGGGGCGCGAGGATGGCGTACCCGAGGCGCCGGATGACGAGGAGACATGAGCACGGATTCCCCCCTCTTGCTGATCGTGGATGACGACCCCACGGCCCGACAGGTCGCGCAGGCGATCCTGTCGCAGGACATGTACACGTTCCGTCATGCTTCGGGAGGCGAGGTGGCGCTCTCGCAGATCGACGAGCAGGAGCCGGACCTCGTCTTGCTCGACGTGATGATGCCCGGCATCGACGGGTTCGAGGTGTGTCGTCGCATTCGTCAGCGCAAGACGCGGGCGTACTTGCCCATCATGATGATTACAGCGCTGGACAGTCCCAAGGACCTGGCGCGGGGGTTGGATGCTGGGGCGGACGACTTCATATCGAAGCCGGTGCCGCGGGTGGAGCTGCGGGCGCGGGTGCGGTCGATGCTGCGGATCCGCCGCCAGCACATGGAGCTGGTGCAGCAGGCGCGGCAGCTCGAGGAGCTGAACAACCAGCGAGAGGATCTGGTGCGCATGGTGGTGCACGACCTGCGGTCGCCTGTCACGGCGATCCAGCTCGCGGCGTCGGCGCTGCTTGCGGACGATCAATCGGCGCGTGCGGACAAGGACGGGGACTTGAGGCTCATCAAGGAGGAAGCGCGGCGGGTGGGCAACTATCTCGAGGAGATGCTGTTGCTCGCGCGTCAGGAGGAGGGGCGGCTGAGCTTGTCGTTCGCGCGGGTGGACTTGCATGCGGTGGCGCGCGAGACGATCCACGCGTTGACGCCGGTGGCCAAGGCGCGTGGGTTGCGGATCCGGCAAGCGCCGGCACCGGAGATCCCTGCGGTGGTGCTCGGGGATGCGGCGCTGCTTCGACGCGTCATCGACAACTTGCTGACCAACGCGATCAAGTTCAGCCCGTCGAAGACGCAGGTGGAGGTGGTGGTGGGGGTCGAGTGGCCGAACGTGATGTTGGACGTGATCGACGAGGGGCGCGGGGTACCGGAGGAGATGCGCAAGCGCATCTTCGAGAAGTTCGAGATTGTGAAGATGAGAGCGGCGGGGGGGCCACAGACGGGGCTGGGTCTTGCGTTTTGCCGGACGGTGGTGGAGGCGCACGGCGGGTACATCTCGTGTCTTCCGCGGGAGGGCGGGGGGAGCCGGTTCCACGTGACGTTCCCGGCGGCGCCGCCGACGGAGAAGTAGCTTCCCAACCCTCTGAAACAACGACGTTCTCGCCGATTCGATCGCGGTGTTTCCCTGCGGCGGGTTTCGTAGTATGTGATTGTGCGCAAGCCGACGCGTGTGTGGCCTCGCCGCCGTCACCATTGCTTCGCGCAGGTGGCGTATCGGTCGGTTCGTGAACTCTGCTTGATCGTGGCCGACGCGGTCAGGCATCAACGTCCACCTTGTCCCTTGGGGACAGCCCGGGCTTGACCGTCGGAGTCTCAACACCGGCAGAGTCGCCTCGGCCACCGATCCCGGGCGTATGGCGCGGGAATCGGAGGAGTGATCGGTCATGAGCGAGAAGCGTGTAGTGATCCTGGGTGCTGCAGGGCGTGACTTCCACAACTTCTTGGTCGCGTGCAAGGACGACCCCAACCAGCGGGTGGTTGCCTTCACGGCGACGCAGATCCCTGACATCGACGGCCGGAGGTTTCCCGCGGCCCTCGCGGGGTCCCGCTATCCGGAAGGGATCCCGATCGAGGCGGAGGACCGGCTCGAGGCCATCATCCACGAGATGAAGGTCGACGAGTGCGTGTTCGCGTACAGCGACGTGCCCCACGAGTACGTGATGCACATGGCCAGCCGCGTGCACGCGGCGGGTCCGTCGTTCCGGCTGATGGGACCGGACGAGACGATGCTCAAGTCGAACAAGCCGCTCGTGAGCATCTGCGCGGTGCGCACGGGTTGTGGCAAGAGCCAGACGTCGCGGCGAGTGGTCAAGGCGTTGCGGGATGCGGGCAAGAGGGTCGTGTCGATCCGGCACCCGATGCCTTACGGCGACCTCACGGCGCAGCGTGTCCAGCGCTTCGCGACCTACGCGGACATGGACAAGCACAACTGCACGATCGAGGAGCGTGAGGAGTACGAGCCCCATGTCGCGCTCGGCGCGGTGATCTACTCGGGCGTGGACTACGCGGCGATCCTCGCCGAGGCCGAGAAGGAAGCCGACGTCATCGTCTGGGATGGCGGCAACAACGACTTCTCCTTCTTCCGTGCTGACATCGAGATCGCGGTGGTGGACCCGCTGCGTGCCGGCCACGAGCTGACGTACCATCCGGGCGAGACGGTGCTCCGCCGCGCCCACGTCGTCGTGATCAACAAGATCAAGCAGGCCAAGCCCGAAGACGTGGAGATCTTGCTCAAGAACATCGCGTCGGTGAACCCGAAGGCGACGGTGATCAAGGCCAGCTCCCCGATCACGCTGGACAACGAGGCGGCGGTCAAGGGCAAGAGGGTGGTCGTGGTCGAAGACGGCCCCACGCTGACCCACGGTGGGATGGCGATCGGTGCCGGCTGGGTGGCTGCTCAGGATCTCGGCTGCACGATCGTCTCGCCCCGCAAGTACGCGGTGGGAACGATCGCGGACACGTACAAGAAGTACGGACAGACCGAGAACGTGCTGCCGGCAATGGGCTACTCCAAGCAGCAGCTCGCGGACCTGAACGAGACCATCAACAAGACGGTGCAGGCGGAGAAGGCGGACGCGGTGCTGTCGGCCACGCCGATCGACCTGGGCAAGCTCGTGACGGCGTCCGTGCCAATCGTCCGTGCCAGCTACGAGCTGGAAGAGCTCGGCAGGCCGAACCTCGCCGACATCGTCGCCAAGCTCTGATCGTCTCCCCTCCCATCCACCATCCGCGTCAGAACCTGCCGATCACGCTCAGCGAGCCCAACCCCGGCTGCACCACGATCGAGCGACCGGACTCGAGGCTCCTGTCCTTCTGGTCTTCCATCCACAGGTACACGCCCACCCCCGCCGCGGCCGCTGCCACGCCGTAGCTCACGCCCGCGAGGATGGCCGAGCTCTTCGCCTCGTCGTCCAGCGTGACGATCTGATCGCGCTCGTCGGCCGAACAAACGCCGGGATCGCATTCGTCGAACAGATCGTTGGCGTCCGCGTTCTTGCCGTTTCGCTTGAGGAAAAACAGGGTGCCGGCCACGACACCCACGCCAGCCACGACGAAGGAGCCAATGGCAGTCGGGCGCATCCACGCCGCCGGTGCGCTGTCGGAGACGCGTGTTTCCGGTTCGGTGTCGACGGGGGTCTCGAGCCGAAGGGTCACGGCGAGCTCGTGCGGGGAGGACTCGATCAGCTGGACTCGTTCTTCGACGGTGGTGAATCCCGGGGCGGACACGCGCACGACGTGGGGACCTGGGTCAAGCTGGAGGACGCCGCCGTAGGTCGTCTGCTCCTTGCGTTCGCCGTCGATTTCGATGGTGGCGACGCCGGGGGCCGGGCCGCTGACCTGGACGCGAAGGGTGGGGATGCGGAGCTCGAGCTCGTCGCGGGCGAGTTCCATGACGTGCCGGTCGCCGGGCTTGGCTCGCTCCGCGGAGTCGGTGAGCAGCTTCCTGGCGCGAAAGATCTGGCCCGAGGCGGCGATGGCCTTGGCGAGCTCGACGGTCCAGCGTGCGCCGGGTTCGAGGTCCCGGGCGCGGGTGAACAGGGAGATGGCGTCCTCGAAGCGCGAGGCTTTCAGCGCTTCGTGGGCCTGCTCGCCGAACTCCTCGGCCTTGGTCTTCGGGCCGGACTTGGTCCGGGGTGCTGCCGTCGCGGCGGGAGGTGCCGCGGGAACGGCCACCGCCACCGCGAGCAAGCACAGGGCGATTGGCCCCATGCGCGGGGGAAGAATGCGTCGCAGAAAACCGGGCGAAAAGACTTGGTTCAGCATGGCCGAAGACAACGGTGACCGAGGATCCGTGGGGTAAGAAAGCACGGATCGGCGGCGGGATCCAAGCTTCCGTAGACCGGGCTCACTCCACTTCGGTCGGGTCAAGGGCAGGTCGTAGGGGATCCGCTGCTCACGGACCCTCCGCAGGCCCCATTGCCGATCTCGCACGGCCCGCCGGCGGACCGGGCCACGGTCCCGTTGCTGTAGCAAGTGTACGTGCAGTTGTAGGAGGCGTAGTACTGGACACCTCCCGAACAGCCCGACGTGGTGTTGACGTTCTGCAAGCTCGCTTGGCAGCTCGTCCCTGGCTGCAGCGTGGTGGAGCCCAGGCCGTAGCCGAACGTGCAGGTGCATGGGTTGACGGAACACGAGCCGTAGTACGCGGACCCACCGGACAGCGAGCCGTCGTCGCACGTAATGAGCGTCTGGGAGCAGGAGCTTCCGCACGGCACGGTAGGCGCGGCGTAGGTGGTCACCTGCTGACCGTGGCTGAGAAAGCCGTAACCCGGCAGAGAGCAGTCCCGGTAGGTCTGCACGCAAGAGGGGGAGGTGTACGACCCCGAGAGGGTGCCCCCGTTGCAGGTTCGGGTCTCCATGTGGCTGCTGCACAGCTCAGGCGACAGCTCCGACGCGTGCTGGTAGGCGACCGTGCTCTGGCCGTGGGGGATCGAGCCTCCCCAAGGCAAGGGGCAGTCATCCAGGCACGCGCCAGCCACGCAGACCGCCACGCAGGTGTCCACGAGCTGCCAGTTGCCGGAGGCATCGCATGCGAAGGCTTCCAGGCCCACGCACCCCACGGCGCCGAAGGTGCACGCCGCGTCCGGAACGACATCCGCCGTGGTATCCGGCAACGCATCCGGCGCATCCGGCGCATCCGGGGACGCGTCAGGGGGTCCGTCAGGGGGTCCGTCAGGGGAAGCGTCGGGAGGGGCATCCGGCAGCGCGTCAGGGGCGTCGGACTCCGGTCCCGTATCCCCCGGGGCTTCGGACGTGGCGTCACCGTCCTCGCCAGTGTCGGAGCCAGGGCCGCCGTCGTCGGGGCCGTCGTGGAAGGACCGGGCCGGAGAGCAAGCGGCGATCGAGGTCGCGAGGGCGACGCCGAGGGCGACCTGCAGGGCGCTGTACATGGTCGTTAGCATAGCATCACGACCCGACGGGGAGAGGGGTGAACCCTGCCTCGTTTGCGGGTAGGGGTTGACTTGGGACCGCACCGAGGGCAGCTTGCGGGCCGTCCGTGGGGACAGTCCTTGACGCATCGTCGGACCCCCGAAGAACGGCCCTCGACGCCACGTCGGGCCGCAATCAACGGCCCTTGACGCTAGGTCGGGCCCCGTGAAGGAGCAATGGCATGGCATGTCGCACGCATGACGTCATCGAGCGGGCTGAGCACTGGGGAGCGCACAACTACCATCCCCTGCCGGTGGTGCTGACGAAGGCCGAGGGGCCGTTCGTCTGGGACATCGAGGGCAAGCGGTACCTCGACATGCTCTCGTGTTACTCGGCGTTGAGCCACGGTCACCGGCACCCGCGGATTCTCGCCGCGGCGCAGAAGCAGATGCAGGAGATCACGCTCACGTCGCGGGCGTTCCACAACGTGGCGTACGCGGACTTCTGCGAGAAGCTCTCGAAGCTCGCGGGGCTGGACATGACGCTGCCGATGAACTCGGGGGCGGAGGCGGTGGAGACGGCGCTGAAGATCGCGCGGGCTTGGGGTTATCGCACGAAGAAGGTCCCGAGCGGCAAGGCGCGCATCATCGCGGCCGAGGGCAACTTCCACGGGCGCACGATCGCGATCGTGTCGTTTTCCACGGAGGAGGCGTACCGCGCCCCCTTCGGCCCGTTCGTCCCGGGCTTCGACATCGTGCCTTTCGGCGATGCGGACGCGCTCGAGAAGGCGATCACGCCGGAGACCGTGGCCTTCCTGGTGGAGCCTATCCAGGGTGAGGGCGGCATCATCATCCCGCCCGAGGGCTACCTGAGGCGCATCCGTGAGCTGTGCACCAAGCACAACGTGCTGCTGATGCTCGACGAGGTACAGACGGGGCTGGCGCGCACGGGCAAGATGTTCGCGTTCGAGCACGAGGGTGTGAAGCCGGACGTTCTGATCCTGGGCAAGGCGCTGGGGGGCGGTCTGCTTCCGGTCAGCGCGTGCGTGGGCACGCGCGAGGTGATGTCGGTGCTCAAGCCCGGCGAGCACGGGTCGACGTTCGGGGGAATGCCGTTGTCGATGGCGGTGGGCAACGAGGCGATCGACGTGCTGGTGGAGGACGACCTTTCGGCGCGCGCGGCGCGGCTGGGCAACGAGGTCGTGGCGATGCTTCGCAACGCGAAGCTCCCGGGCGTGCGCGAGGTGCGCGGGCGCGGCTTGCTCATCGGTGTGGAGTTCGAGGACTTCATCGGTGGGGCAATGACGGTGGTCGAGGCGTTGATGCACAAGGGCGTCCTGGCGAAGGACACGCGCGTGGACACGATGCGTCTCGCCCCAGCGCTCACCATCGAGGAGAAGGACCTTTTCGAGGGCATCGAGACGGTGATGTCGACGATCCGCGAGGTTGCGGCTTCCCGCAAGCGCTAGCCCCAAATCAAGCGCTCCGCGCTGCTTTGGGTCTAGTTTTTTCTAAGGGGGCTTTCGCAAAGCCCCCTCGCCGCGCTCACCGCGGCTCACCCCAATGCGCCTCGGCTGAAGAACAACCCCAGAAGGCCCCTTCCCCCTTCTGTGGTTTCTGCGGCTTCTGTGGTTGCCTGCCGATCCTCAACCGGACGTGGTTGCCCGACGAGCTCTCAGGCCAGCTCGGCGAGGAGCTTGGGCGCACTGATACGCAGCATGTACCGGCCCTTGCCGATGTTGCCCGTGGGCTCGAGGGCGAGAGCGACGAAGTACTCGTCCGTGAGCACGCGGATGAGGGTGATGACGCGCTCCGCCTGGACGGCGACCTCGCGCGTGCCGCCGGCCTCGAGGGAGTCCACCGTTCGCTGGACGGACTTCACGATGACGCTGAACTCGGCCCCGACGACCTCGATGTCGAAGGGAGCCTCCATGCCTTCCTTGATGTAGCTCTCCAGGGGGATCCCCTCCACATCCATGAGAAGGCTGGCGACCGCGCCGTCGGTGTTCTCGACGACTTCCTTCAGGGCCTCAACGAACATGGGGTAGAGAGTAGGTGGGGGGCTGGTCCGGGGTCAAGATTCCCGCGGGGGCCCGGAGGGGCGCGTGCGATTTTTGTCTGGCACCTCTTGCTCCCGGACCACCTCCGATGCAACGTCCCCGGCGCGGAGCGTCTGACTGCTTGACCCCCCTTGGTCTGAGCGACTAACGTTGCCTACCAGTTGGACGGCGGCGGGCTGCTGGCTGCCATCTTCACCGAAGGAAGGCACTCGAGAGTTCCATGCGTGCACGAGCCGGGGATCCTCCCCGCACGATGCCTCAGAAGGTGTTGGCAGGACGGGCTGCGGATCCGCTTCTCGGCGGGGACGAGGTTCACGTCAAGGTCGATCAGGTCATCCTGTCCCGCGCGCCCGCGCGTGCCCTCGCACAAGCGGTCTCCATGGGCTTGAAAAAGACTCCCGTGGAGGTGGCCGTCGCCTACGACGGGGACTGCGTCACCGACGCGGCCATCTGCCAGGCCCGCGAGAACGGGGCTCACGAGACCGTTCCGCCCGAAGCCCTGCTGCACGGCGTGCTCATCGCCCGACCCGGCGTCGGCTTCCCTGCCCCTCTCCACCTCGAACGCTTCGCATCCCCTGCCCGCCTCGCGGTTACCGATGACCCGCGTATGGCTTTCGTCGGCGGCATCGGCATGCTCTCCCTCGTCCTGCCCCCTGGTCAACTCGCCTCGGCCCTCGCCACCGGCACCGTCACCATCCGGCCCCCGCGCAGCGTCCAGATCCTCCTGTCCGGAAGGGTCCGCCCCTTCGTCTGTGCTCGCGACGTCGCCCTCGAGCTGATCCGTTGCGGCCTCGCAGAGGTGGTCCGCCGCATCGACACCCGCTACGGGGCGCCTGTGGTGCTCGAGTTCGCAGGCCCGAGCGCCAAACTGCTGTCTGTCCCCGAGCGGTCCGTGCTGTGCGCCATCGCCCCCGCCGTGGGCGCCGCCTCGGCCCTGTTCGTGAGCGACGAAAAGAGCGAGACGTTCCTGCGGGACCAGCGCCGGTCCAAAGCTCACCGTGCACTCGCGCCGGATGCGGGGGCTCCCTGCGACGATGTCATGTCGCTCGACCTCGCCACGGTCGACCCGCTGCTGATGGACACGCACGGCGAGATCAAGCCCGTGCGAGACATGGCGGGAACACCGATCCGCCAGGTCGTTCTCGGCGGCGACAGCGGCGTCACACTGCGCGACATCCTGGCCGCCGCGGCCCTTCTCAAGTCGAAGCGCGTTCCCTCGCGTCTCGAGTTCTTGGTGGCGCCTCCGTCCCGGCAAGCCCTCGAGGTCCTGGCCACCACGGGCGCCCTCGTCGACCTCGTCGCCACGGGCGCTCGTCTCATCGAGCCGGACCGTCGTCTCATCACCGGCGAGATCTACCCGCCCGCCCGAGGCGAAACCTCCTTGCGAACCTTCGACCCCGAACCCGGCACGAACGCCACGCCCCCGTTCCTCGTCGCCTCCGCCGAGACGCTCGCCTACGCCGTCGCCAACGGGCAAATCGGGGACCCGCGGTCGTTCAAGCGCCCGGTGCGTGTGACCGTCCCCCGCGTCTTCCCCACGGAGGACGTGCTCATCACCAGGCCGCGCAAAAGCACCCTCGCCGGTGTGGGAAAGAAGCTGCTCGCCGCGCCGGTCGAGATCGCAGGCCTCGACGTCGCCACCAAGCTCACGGTGCACCACGGCGTGCCCGAAGGTCCCCTTCCTTCCGACGCGGCGATCGCCCTCGTGGTCCGCAACGTCGACGAGATCCGGCGCGTCGCAGCCTCGGCGTCGACATGGGTAGGACGAGTGCGCGCCGTCATCGGCGAACACATCCCGGCCGGCACCGCCGTACTCCTCGGCGGCGTCGGCATTGCGGCCTTCCGCACCGACGACCTCACCGCGATCCCATCGGGCCAGGTGCTTTCCCTTCCTGCCCCCACGAAGTGGCCGGATAGCGGAGAGCTCAACGCCGACCTAGGCTCATCGAAGGTTCACCTCACATGGCTCGGCCGGACCTGCGAGCGAACGAGCCTCACCTCGGGCATCTCTCGGCCGTCGAACCCGCACGTCAAGATCGTGGTGCGCTAGGCCAGGCCCAAATCAAGCACGGTTCGAAGAACGTGAGCCGGTGAGCGCGGCGCGCCGTAGCGACGATCTCGACGCCCCCACGCGACTGCGCCTACACTCGGCCATGCGCCTCCTCCTGCTCCTCCTCGTGCTGACCTTCGCAGGGTGCAAGAAACAGCCCCCCGTCCAGGACCTGCCCGTGGCAAGTGCCCCTTCGCTCCACGGCTCGTCCTCCCTCGTCTCCTTCCGCGACGGCGCCCCTCGCACCGACTTGCACGGACAGTCGGACCGCAAGCCGGTCTACCACGTCGTGCCGGTCGTACCCGATGGCTGGGCCAAGGAACAGCCCATCACTTTGTGGGTCATGTGCCAGGACGGCCCCAAGGTAGGAAGGTGCGACGACCCCACGCTTTGGCTCGAGAGCCTCTCGGCCCAACCGTTGCCCCTGCAGAACGCCAAAGTCATCCCCCACGGAGACGCCACGAAGCCCAACACCGGCTGGCATGGCTCTGTGCGGGATGCCGAGACACGCCACGGCATCCGCTCCGACCCGCGCGCCGTGTTCGTCACAGTCGAGGAGCCCGCCGCGTGGACGCCGTCGCACGCACCACCCACCCCGCCCCCCACCCAGGGCCCCGTCGTCTTGGTGATTGTCACGATCGTGGTGACCATCCTGGTGATGATCGCGATGATCGGCGGCAACGTGTTCGCCGTGATCCGCTACGAGGCGGACAGGAAGAAGCAAGGTGCGCCCGCCAGCCGTCGTGCGCTCGGTGCGTGGGCAGCCGCAGCCCTCTGCCCGATGATCTGGCCTACCATCTTCTTCGTGAGCCCGGTGGCCATCGTCCTGAGCATCCTCGAGCTACGGGCCATCCGAGGGGGCACAGCCCCCGCTGCGTCGCGCATTCCCGCCGTGGCTGCGATCGTGAATGGGGTGGGCTGGGTCTTGCTCGTCGTGGGCGGGGGCGGCATCGCGCTTCTCGCGATGTCGGGATCGTAGCCCCCCTGCCCTACTGCCCCCGTGGCGTCACTGCCCAGTTCGGATACGACGTGTAGTCGGGCTTGACCGGCCGCTGCTCGAACGCCGTCCACGCCTCGGCCGCCTTCGGAATCCCTGACTCCACCGCGACAGCCAGCGCCGGCTGCATGTTGGAGGGATAGCCCGCGGGCGAGCTCGAGTAGCCAGTGAATTCGCCCTCCGCCAGCTCGAGCGCTTCAGCCATCTCCGGCCCACCACACGGCAACGACCGAATGGCAGGGTCGACGCTCTGCTCGAAGACCTCCGCGAAAGTGTCGTAGATCGGAGAGTCGTCGGCATCCCTGACGTTCATCGAGTACGCGGCCGCCTGTATCGGACAGAACCCCGGGTCGGTCATGCGGCCCACGGGGAACTTCGCCTTGAAAGCCAGCAGCGGGACCGCTCGCTCGAACCCCATGGCCGCGAGTTGCCCCACGCTCCAGGTGAAGAAGTCGTCCTGCCACGGGGCAACGCCCCGCCCCTCGTTGTACGCGAACGCATAACCGTCCGTGAAGACGCCGAGCGCGTTCGGCGCCTCCTGCGTGTACCGGTCGACGTAGTACCTCAGGTTGTTGTCTACACGATCGACGAAGTACGCTTTGAGTGGGTGGTCATCCGGCGTGATGTAGGCGGCGAACCCGAGCGTGCGCAGGGACCAGGCCTGTCCCCGGACCTGCCCCCACTTCAGCAGGCCTTCCTCGAAGCCCCGGTAGTAGGGGTTGGCCTCGATCATGTTGTAGTTGGCCCAGAACTGCACCTCCTCGAGGTGGTCGTAGTCCCCGCCCACCACGTAGGCGAGGTAGCCCATGGAAGGCTGGTGCGCGGAATCCGCGACATAGGGGCTCGTGCAAACCGCACCCTGCGCACAGGCCGGGAAGCCCTCGGACTTGCCCGTCTCGGGGTTCACCATGTCCCCGGGGTTCCCGAGCAGGCTCATGTAGGGGTAGTCGTCGAGCCGTACGGGCATCCCCGTGTCCTTGTCCCGGTAGTGCGTGGTCCAGCTCCCGGCGAGATCCGCCAGCGCCAGGGACACGGCGCGAGCCCGGGAGTCGGTGCTGCACAGGTAGAGCGCGTCCCAGCGCGAAAGCGGCCCAATGTCGTCGTGCGCCCCGGTCGTCGGCATGTACGGCTGCATCGGCCCGATCCCCATCGGCCCGGTGTCCTGCGTCAGCCAGCTGGACTGCAGCTCCGCCAGCGCCTCCTCCCCAATGACCAACGCAGGATCGTAGTGAGGAAGTGCCCCGCTCTCCATCATGTACCGTCCGTCCTGCGCCGCCTCCGACGACACCGCGTTGCCCCACCAGAACACCTTCCTCCACCTCGCATGGTGATAGTGCGTCAACCCCGAAACCTGGTACGCCTCGGTCTCACCCATTCGCACGGAAGCATCGTAGACGAAGTTCTGCGGGTCGGGCTCGAACGCCCAGTCGTTGTCCACGGACACGGCCACTCTCACCCGCTGCATTCCCGCGTAGGCACGCACAGAAAAGCGAACCGACAAGTGCGGGTGCGGCGCCCCCTCCCCGACCGGCGCCCCCGCGACGATCCACTCGCTCACGACCGGACCCGAGAGCCACTTCACGGCCTGACCAGCCTCGAGCAACGATCGAGCCGCCACCGAGTACGGCGTGGAACCGATCGTGATGAGGACCGATGCGTCGAACTCGCTCTCCAGTAGCTCCTCTTCCTCGACGGGTTGCGGGGCGGCACCTTCCGGCGCACTCACCAGCTCCGCCTCTTGCTCCTCACCCGGCGCCATCGACGACACCACCACCGTCATGATGGCGTGCCGAAGCGACCCGTCCGCGTGCCGAGCCTTGACGTCGACCTGCGTCGGGACCGCAGACGAACCGATGCGCGCCACAAGAGTGTTCCCTGCGGGCACGTCGCCGGGCGCGAACACCTGACCGAACGTCACCGGCACGTCGGTCTCCTGCTCCGCGGACGGGTTGCGGACCTTCACGGTCGTGACCGCGCTACCCACGGGAAGAGCGCTGTCTGCACCGCTGTCTGCACCGCTGTCTACACCGCTGTCCGCGCCGCTGTTTCCGTCGGGCTGCCCGGACGCGTCGGTCCCCCCGTCAGGCGTCGGCGTTCCTCCGGGTGACGCCTCGCTGCCGCCACAGGCAGCCATCCACGAGAACACGAGCGACGGGAGCAGGAGACGGAACGACGAGAGCATGGTGTCCTTTCTGGGTCGCGGGACCGATCGTGGCCCTACGCAATTGTGATACCAGGCGCGGTTGCCCCGCGTCCCCCACCCCGGACGCGAGGATTGCGCGCAAGGGTGGGTCAGGAACGTCGCACCCAGCCCCGTGCCCACGGGCAAGGTGGATCCGGTTTGTCGCAGTCACGGTCGATCAGCGAGAGCCGCGCCGCCTGCGAGCCAGGAACCATGCGCTTAGCAGCACGCCCAAGGAAGCCCCCCAACCGGTGCCCCCGCCGGACGATCGACACCCGCATCCGCCATCGGACTCGTCGGACGACACCATCTTCGCGCCTGCGTCAGGCGCGGGCTCCGCTCCGCCTTCCGCCTGCCCGTCCGACTCCACCTCGCCATCCCAGGCGTCGGTCTCCACCTCGCCATCCGCCCCCACCTCGCCATCCGCCCCCGCGTCGACACCGCACCCCTCGTCCACCACTCCATCGCAGTCGTCGTCGACCGCGTTGCACGCTTCGGCCGACGGCATCACTTGCCCATCGCACTCACCCCACTGGCCCTGCGCGCAAGCCTGCGTGCCGTCCTGGCACGCGCCGATGGATCCCGTCGACGCCGGACCCTCGTAGCACGATCGCGTTTGTCCCTCCGAGCATGCCAGTGGCGTGGGGGACAGCTTGACGGCGAACGCGTTCTCGTCGGCCGAGTTGACGACGACGAACACGTTGTACTTGGGTGAGTAGCGGAAACGCCCGAAGGTCCCGTTGCCCACAGCGGCGGTCGGGGTGGCTCCCGCCGGGGTCGACCGGGTCCAGGTCCAGCTGTCGAGGTCGAGAAGGTACACGTCGGCCCCTCCGACCCAGGCCACCATTCGATCTTGCACGGGGTCGTAAGCGAACCCGGGTGCGCTCGCGGCGATGACGGCGTCACCGCCCGTGGAGGGGGCGGGATGCTCACTCAGCTCCGTCACCCCTTCCTCGAAGGTGCCTAAGTCGAGAGCCCACAGACGCTGGTTGCCCAGAAGCACAAACAGGTTCCGCGTCGGGTCGATGGCGGCGCTCGTGCTGCCGGGGCTGGACCCAGGGATGTTGTCGTAGTGCCCGTAGGTCCAGGACAGGGATTGCGGGTCGAAGCGCCCGAGCAAGCCGGACCCGCTGCCGCCCTGGAGCCACCATTGTCCCGTATCGGGGTGCACGGCCCCCGTCGACCCCGTGCCTGCCGCGTCCGCTGGCGTAAGCCCCAGCGTCCATGTGCGCGTGCTCAGGTCGAAGCAGTCGAGCTGCCGCAGCGCAGGACAGTAGGTGTACCCAATGCTGCCGCCGGTGTCACACAGGGCATCGAGCTCGGGGATGTAGGCCAGGCGGCTGTAGCTGTGCTGGGAGCGTCGCTGGTCGTTGTCCGTGAGGTTGTCCGGGTTGCTGCAGTCCGGGTCGAGCGCGTCGAAGGCTTCGGGCTCGCTGAGCTTTTCCCAGGGATTCGTGCCCGGCCCGTTCTCGACCGTGTCGAGGTCCATCGCGTAGATCTCGTTGCCGCCGTAGTCGCCGTGTCCTCCCCCAAGAAGGAGCAGGCGCTCGCCGTTCGTGTCGAACGCCCCTCCGCCCCACGCTTTGATGATACCGCCCACGTTGCCGGGGGTCGGGTCCGGGGACCAGTCGTGTGCGACGTCGCGCAGATGGCTGTTGGGGACCTCGTACCACGATCCCGGTGGCAGGTCGTGAAGCGGACCGGCCGCGACCCGCGTGGGCACCAGCAAGAGCAGGGCCGCAAGGCCGGCGGACGAACGATGACGCACGAGGTACCTCCGTGGGGTGAGTGAGTCCCTACGAGAGCAATTGTGATACCAAGCAGCCGGGCGGCAGCGACGCCGAAGCGCGCGCTCTCAGGTGGGTCACGGACGTCGCACCCTGGCCGGCTTCCGCCCCACCTTCTCCGCCTTCCCGGCGCTGGGGCAGCTATCGGCCACCGGACAGCTCTCACATGCAGGCGACCGCGCCGTGCACACCCTTCGCCCATGAAAGATCAACACGTGCGAGAGCATGATCCAGTCTTCTCGCGGGAACAGCGAAGACAGGTCTTGCTCGATCGGCCCGGGTTCTCGCTGCCGGGTCCAGCCGAGCCGCTGGGCCAACCGCTGGACGTGGGTGTCCACGACCACCCCCGTCGGCAGGCCAAAGCCAACCCCCATGAGCACGTTTGCCGTCTTGCGCCCCACGCCTGGCAGCGCGACGAGCGCATCGAGATCGCGGGGCACCTGACCCTCGTGCCTTTCGAGCAACTGCCTCGCGAGCCCGACGAGGTGCCTGGCCTTCTGCCGGAACATCCCGATGGTCTTGATCCGCTCGGCTACAGCTTCTGGGTTCGCATCGGCCAGGCATCGCTCGTCCGGGTAGGCGGAGAACAGCCCAGGCAGTGCGCGATTGACAGCCACATCCGTGGTCTGCGCGCTCAAGACCACGGCTACGAGCAAGCGAAACGGGTCGCGGGGCGTGAGCTCGCAATCGGCGTCGGGATGGAACGCACGAAGGCGCGCGAAGGTCTCTCGCGCCTTGCGTGCTGCCTTGGAGCGGGGAGGCATGCCGGCCCCGGAGCGCTCAGGTCTCGCCCGGGCCACTCTCGGGCGGACGTTGGGATTCCGAAGGAGATGGGGGACGTTGGGATTCCGAAGGAGATGGGGGACGCGTGGACCGGAAGCCCTTCCCGTTCTTCGAAGCGCCGTTGCCGCCGTTCACGCCCTTGGCTGAGGTCCCGTTGGCGTTGCCGCCTTCGCCCTCACCGCCCTCTTCCCCTCCACTGGCCTCTCCGTCGTCGTCGTCCTCGCGCTCCGCGATGCGCTCGAGGGCAACCACGCGCTCCCCGTCGCCAAGGGACATGATCTTCACACCCTGCGCGTAGCGACCGGTCTCACGGATCTCGGAGATCTTGGTCCGGATCATCTGGCCGCGGTCCGTCACCATCATGAGCTCGTCCGCATCACACACGAGCGCCACGCCCACCACAGGGCCATTGCGCTCACTGGTCTCGATGAGCCGGACGCCCTTGCCTCCGCGGTTCTGCACGCGGAACTCCTGCAGCACTGTGCGCTTGCCGAAGCCGTTTTCGCACACGGCCAGCACTTGTCCGCACAAGTCCATGGTCACCACCATGCCGATGACCTCGTCGCCCTCGTCGAGGTCCACGGCCTTGACGCCCATCGTGGCTCGTCCCGTGGGCCGCACCTGCTCCTCCGGGAACCGGATCGACTGGCCTCCGCGCGTCGCGATCACGAACTCGCGCTGCCCATCGGTCACCGCAGCGGACAGAAGCTCGTCGTCGTCTTCGATGCGCACGCCGATGATACCCTTCTCTCGCACGTTCTGGTACTCGGGGACCGAAGTCTTCTTGATCTGTCCCTTCTTGGTCAGGGTGACGACGTACTGTCCTTCGCTGAAGTCGCTGACGGGAGTGATGGCGGCGATCTTCTCGCCGGGCTCCATGCCGACGAAGTTGACGACGGCGCGCCCCCGCGCGTTGCGTGCGGCCTCGGGGATCTCGAACACGCGTTTGCGGTACACCTTGCCCTTGTCGGAGAAGAAGAACACGGTGGCGTGGGTGCTGGCGACGAAGAGGCGTTGTACGAAGTCCTCCTCGCGGGCTTGCATGCCGAGCTTGCCCTTGCCGCCACGACGCTGGGCACGGTAGGTGGCCGCGCTGGTGCGCTTGATGTACCCGAGATGGGACACCGTCACGACCATGTCTTCTTCCTGGATGAGGTCCTCGACGTTGATCTCGGCCTCGGTGGAGACGATGACGGTACGGCGGGGGTTGGCGAAGCGCTCGCGGATGTCCTCGAGTTCCATGATGATGACGTTCAGGAGCATCTTGTCATCGGCGAGGATGGCGCGCAGGCGCTGGATCTCTTCGGCGAGCTTGCCGTACAGGGTGGCGAGCTTGTCCTGCTCGAGGCCGGTGAGGCGGGCGAGGCGCATGTCGAGGATGGCGCGGGCCTGGCGCTCGGAGAGGCGGTAGTCCTTGCGCTCCGCGGCGGCGAGGATCTCCTCCTCCGGCCGGCCGGCACGTCGAACGAACGCCTCGAGGCCCTGGAGAGGCAGATTCATCAGGCGCATGCGCGCGAGGTCGGGGTCCTGTGACTCGCGGATGGTCTTGATGACCAGGTCCACCTCGGTGATCGCCATGCCGAGGCCTTCGACGATCTCGCGCTCGGCCTCTGCTTTCTGAAGCTCGAAGCGGGTGCGACGGGTCACGACCTCGCGACGGTGCTCCACGAAGTGCTCGATGGCGGACTTGAGGTCGAGGACCTCGGGGCGCCCCTTGACGATAGCGAGGTTGATGACGCCGTAGGAGGACTGCAGGTCCGTCATGCGATAGAGCTGGTTGAGGACGACCGGACCGTGGGCGTCCTTCTTGAGCTCGATGACGAGGCGCATGCCCTCGCGGTCGCTCTCGTCCCTCGCCTCGGAGACCCCTTCGAGCCTCTTTTCGCGGATGAGCTCGCCGATCTTGGCGTGCAGGCGCGCCTTGTTCACCTGGTAGGGAATCTCGGTGACGACGATCTGCTCGCGGTCGCGCCCTGGGATGGGCTCGAACTCGGTCTTCGCGCGCATGATGACGGAGCCGCGCCCGGTCAGGTACGCCTGCTCGATGCCGGACCGCCCGTAGATGATGCCGCCCGTGGGGAAGTCCGGTCCCGGGATGTGGAGCATCAGCTCCTCGATCGTGATGTCCGGATTGCGGATCAGCTCGATGGTGGCGGTGACCACCTCGCCCAGGTTGTGGGGCGGGATGTTCGTGGCCATGCCCACGGCGATGCCCTCGGAACCATTGACGAGCAGGTTCGGGAACTTGGCCGGAAGCACCACGGGCTCCGACTCCGAGGAGTCGAAGTTGGGGGCCATGTCCACGGTGTCCTTGTCGAGGTCGAGCAGCAGCTCGTTGGAGATGCGCTCGAGCCGGCACTCCGTGTATCGGTACGCGGCCGGAGGGTCGCCGTCGATGGAGCCGAAGTTGCCCTGGCCGTCGACCACAGGATGGCGCATGCGGAAGTCTTGGGCCATGCGCACCAACGCGTCGTACACGGCCGCATCCCCGTGGGGGTGGTACTTCGCGATCACGTCGCCGACGACGCGCGCGCACTTCTTGTGCGGACCCGAGGGCCCGATCTTCTGCTCGTGCATCGAGTAGAGGATCCGACGGTGCACCGGCTTGAGGCCATCGCGAACGTCCGGGATGGCCCGGCCGATGATGACGCTCATCGCGTAGTCGAGGTACGACGACCGCATCTCGTCGAGGATGCTGGTCGGAATCTTCTGCTGGATGTTGGAGGTAGGCGTGGAATCCTGATCGGACATCGTGCGGCTTCTCCGGCCGTCCTCGGAAGGTCTCGGTGGACCCGTCGGGAGCCCCAGGCCTGGGGAGCTCCACGGAGGCTGACGGTGAAGTAGTCGAGAGAAGGGCTGCCTGCAACGTGAATGGCGGCTCAGGGGACGGGAGGTTCGAGGCAAGAAACCTCCCGATCGTTCCCCTTGAAATCACACAGAAATTCCGAGACGCGGGACCCGGCCTGGGGCGGTTCTTTGGCTTGTGCCGTCCCAACGGACGCGGCGCGGTACAGCCCGCATCCCCCGGTCGTGCTATGGCGCGGCCATGGCGGATTCCCCTGTTGCCCACGACCACGGTTTCGGCCGGAACTTGCCCCGCCTGGTGGAGATCATGCGACGGCTGCTGGCCCCCGGGGGGTGCCCCTGGGATCAGGAGCAAACCCCTCGTTCGCTGCGCAAGTACGTGATGGAGGAGGCATGCGAGGTCATCGACGCCATCGACCGGGAGGACGCTTCCGCCCTGCGAGAGGAGCTGGGGGATCTGCTGCTCCAGGTGGTGTTCCAGTCCGAGATCGCTAGAAAACAAGGGACTTTCGTGGTCGACGACGTGGTCGAGGGCATTTGCGAGAAGCTCGAGCGGCGACATCCGCATGTGTTCGGTGACGTGAAGGTCGACGGCGCCGCCGAGGTGCACCGCAACTGGGAGCGCATCAAGGCCGAGGAGAAGCTCGGTCGCGGCGTGCTCGAAGGCGTTCCCAGGAGCTTGCCCGCGCTCTCTCGCGCACAGCGGCTGGGCGAAAAGGCGGCCCGCGTGGGGTTCGACTGGCCCGATAGGACCGGCTGCCGAGCCAAGGTCGACGAGGAGCTCGCGGAGCTCGATGCCGCCCTCGCCAGCAACGACACCACCGGCGCCGCCCAGGAGCTCGGCGACGTGCTGTTCGCCGTCGTGAACCTCGCGAGGCACATCAATGTGGACGCGGAGCTTGCGCTGCGAGAGACGATCGGCAAGTTCGTGACGCGGTTCGCCGTGGTGGAGAGCGAAGTGCAACGACAGCACGGGGGGTTCGGCGCCTGTGGCGGCGCGGTCGACATCGACACCCTCGAGCAATACTGGCAGGAAGCAAAGCGCAGGGAGAAGACGTGACGGGACAACGACGCTACCGGGAAGGCGAACAGGTCGGGCCCCTTGCCAGGACGCCGGAGGAATGGCGGACTTGGGCCGAGAAGATCGGCGACCGGCCGTTTCGCGGCATGCAGGTGTTCAAGTGGCTGCAAGGGCGGCAACAGCTCGATCCCCAGGGCATGACCGACGTTCCCAAGCATGTCCGCAGCGTGCTTTCGGCGGAGCTGGAAGGCCGCGTGCCGATCGTCGAACGCGTCCACGAAGCCGCGGACGGGACGCGGAAGCTCGTCTTGCGCATGAGCGATGGCGCCGCCATCGAGTCCGTGCTCATCCCGATGGCAGCGGATGCCAAGCCGGACGAGGACATCGAAGACGACGACGATCTTGACACGGACGAGAGCGCCGCGGGTCCCAAAGAGCGAGTGACCCAGTGCATCTCCACGCAGGTGGGCTGCGCGATGGGGTGCGCGTTCTGCGCGAGCGGGGCCCCGGGCCTGCTCCGTCAACTCGGTCCCGACGAGATCGTCGCACAAGTGTTGATCGGTCGTTCTCTCCTTGGCCCGAGCCAGCGCCTCAGCAACGTCGTGCTGATGGGCATGGGTGAACCCTTGCACAACTACGACGCAACCGTGCGCGCGGTGCGCGTCATGAACGTGAACGAAGGGCTGGGGTTGTCCTCACGGCGCATCACCATCAGCACCGTGGGCTTGGTGCCGGAGCTCGACCGTCTGGGCAAGGACTTCCGGGGGCGGATTGGCCTGGCCGTGTCCCTGCACGCCGCGGACGATGCCACGCGAACCCGCCTCGTCCCCGTCAACAAGCGCTACCCGCTTCGCGCGCTGATGGACGCGCTGCGACGCTACCCGCTACCGCCAAGGCGTCGCATCACCATCGAGTACGCTCTCATCGATGGGATCAACGATAGCGACGGGATGGCGCGGGCGCTCGTGACGTTGCTGCGAGGGATCCCGGTCAAGGTCAACCTCATTCCCATGAACCCGGTGTCGCACGCGGACCTGCGTCCGTCGGGCCTGGAGCGGGTCGCGGCGTTCCAGCAGGTGCTGACGAAGGCCGGACTCTCATGCTTCATCCGTCGGCGGCGTGGCGACGACATCAGCGCGGCGTGCGGTCAGCTCGCGGGCGACCGGCTCAAGGGCTCGGCAGCAGCGCCGTCTCGACCGCCGTCGTGAGCTCCTCGATGTCGTAGGGCTTGTCGAGCACGCGAACGGCGCCCGCGTCCATCATGTCCCGGACGATCTCATCCGTGGAATAGCCCGTCACGAGCATGAACCGCAGGTCCGGAAAGCGCTTCCGGGCTTCGCGCATCACGCTGATCCCTTCGCGGTCCGGCAGCCGTTGGTCGAGCACGACCAGATCGAAAGCGCCTTGCTGCGTGTCGATGCGCGCGAGCGCTTCGGCTCCACTGACGGCCACGTCGACCTGGTAGCCCATCTCGTCCAGAACCATCTGGGTCATGCGCAACACCAAAGCGTCGTCATCCACGACGAGAATGCTGTGCTGTCCCCTTGGTTTGACTGAATGGTCCATCGCGCTCCGCGCACCCGAGGGTGCGGCCCCACACCTCAGTGGTAGCTCACTCCCGGGGCCCTCGACAACGATCTTTTGTTTGGCCCTCTGCAACCAGACCCAGAATTCCAGCGTATTCGCGGTCGAACCGGACCGTGTGGCATGGACATCGGTTGTTCACTCGCCTCACGAACTCCAAAACCGATAGAATCGTCACCACCATGGACCTCGATGACACACGAACCGGCGAGATGATCGGCGGCCGATACCTCGTGGGGCCACTTCTCGGACGAGGCGGACACGGCGAGGTCTACCGGGCGCGTGACACCATCGACCAGCTCGACGTCGCGATCAAGTTCCTTGCACACCACCTCGCCAAAGACGGGGACTATCGCCTCCGGCTCGTGCGCGAAGCGCGCATCATGTCCACGCTCAAGGGCCTCGCGACCGTCGCCGTTCACGGCGTGATCGGCGCGGAGGACGGAACCCCCTGCGTGGTCATGGAGCTCATGGAGGGCATGGATCTCGCCGACGCGCTCTCCGTGCGCCAGCAGAAGGAAGAGTTCTTCACCGTCGACGAGGTCGCGCAGATCTTCGCGCCCATCGTGCTGACGCTGGATGCCGCGCACGCGCAAGGTATCGTCCATCGCGACCTGAAACCGTCGAACATCTTCCTGCCCAAGGGCGATGTGCACGACGCGCGCATCATGGACTTCGGCTTGGCGAAGGCCGGGGATCTGTCGTCCATCACGGCAGACCAGATGCTCGCCGGCTCACCCTCCTACATCGCACCGGAGGTCTGGAAGAAGGGCGCCAAGGAAGCCGACTCGCGATCCGACATCTACTCGCTCGCCGTGGTCATCTTCGAAGCACTCACCTTCGACGTTCCCATCCACCGCGACAAACTCGTGGACATGCTCATCGCCGTCACGACGCCGGGCAACATTCCCAGCCTCCGCGAACGGCGCCCGTCCTTGCCCGAAGGCGTCGACGACTGGGCCCAGCAGGCCCTCGCCACGAACCCAGACGACCGCTTCCAGTCCATCGTCGCCATGTGGCGTGCGCTGCGTTCCGTGCTCAGCGGCTAGCCACAAATCAAGCGCTCCGTGGTGCGTTGGGGCTAGGGTCCTCTGTGGTTTTCTGAGAGGTCGTTGGCCCCGCGCGTGACTGTGCGAGCCGTGCGTCAGACGTAACTTGCGCAGCCAACCTCCGCACCAACCCCCACCCCTTCTGTGCCTTCTGCGTCCTCTGTGGTTTTCTGAGAGGTCGTTGGCCCCGCGCGCTGTTTTGGACCTAGCGCCGACGCGCGTCGACGAGGCGAACGAGCACAACCCCGTCGCGCACGACGCTCGCGATCGGCGGCACGTGACCCTCGCTGCCCCCGGATCCCAGCACCCACAGGTCCGCTCGCCCCGACTCTCGAACCATCCGAACCCGCGTGCGCATCACACCCCGACGCTGCATCCCCAACCAGACATCGTCCGGGATGGCGGGCGAGAAGAGCGACACCTCGGACACGCCCAGGTCGTCGATGACGGGGACCAGATCCCGCGCGACGGAGCCATCATGGACGCGAAGCCCGGCAGGCGCCGATAGCACCCAGGCAGGGCCTCCTGCGAGCGGCGTGAAGGCCGCAGAGCGCGTGGAAGGTTGCCGCGCGGTTTGCCAGAGGGCGACCCCGAACAGCATCATGCTCGCGGCGATCGGCAATCCCACCCGAAGGGCGCGCCGGCTCGCGCGTGAACGCAGCGCACGCAGCGTGCGTTCCAGCCCCACCGCCGCCAGTCCCGCCACGAACGGAAGCGCCACCAGCCACGGTGGGGGCGACGCGTGCAAGGAGGCAGGCGCGACGACCGGCCAGCCCACGGCGACGACGAACCCAAGGACGAGCAGCGCCTCCACCTCGCCGTCGGAACTTCGATCGTCACGCGCCCAGCCTCGCAAACGCGCGGGCCCCACGAGAACCGCCAGCCCAAGCGCGGCCGCAAAGAGCGTCACGGCGGGTGCCGAAACCACGAGGGAGAGCGCCCCCTGCCAAGCCCCATGGGCGTCGGCGTCCGCCCCCGCGCTGAACCCGCGAACGAACACCGGACGGATGCGCTCCGCGGACTGATGCCACAACCATGGCGTCGACACGAAGTACGCCGCCGGGGCCAGCACCGCCATCGGCAGCACGATTGCGGGAAGGGGCACCCACCCCTCGCCCACCATGGCCCGAAGGTTCCGTCGCTCCATCCAGAGCGTGTGAAGAGCGACGACCAGCAGCACCGTCAGCACGCCGTGAGAGGCGGCAACGCCTGCCCCAAGAGACAGGCCCGACGCGATCATCCAGGCCGCGCTCGCCCAGGGCCGCAGCCCTTGCGACGCGCGACGCCCTCGCGCGTAGCAGACGAGCACCAGAAGCCAACCGGTCACGGTGACGACACCTGGGTTGGCGAGCGACGCCTGGTGCAGCGCCCGAGGCACGAGGGTGAGGAACGGCAACGCGAGCCACGCAACCGTCCGTCCGAGAGCGGGAGCGAGGAGCGAGTAGAGCAACGGTACGGACAGCGCTGCGAGCAGCACATGGCCTGAGCGCAAGGACGACAATTCGCCCAGCAGGTCGAATCCGCTCGTGGCGACGTGCCAGACCAGAGCCGAGAGCAACGTGGGAAGGGTGACGTGAGCGTGGACGGAAGACCAGGCTGCGTCGCGTGCGGGTTGAGCGAAGAGCGAGGACTCGCCCAAGCCGATCTGGTCGAACCAGACACCGATCGCTCGGGCGGCATCGAGACGCACGGACTCTCCGGCCGCGATCCCGGTCTGGGCGGACGACGCGGCGAGGATGGCAGCGGCCACGGCAAAGATCGCGACGAACAGGAGCGGATCGAGCCACCGCGGGGCACGGTTGTCGTGCGGGGCGGTCATGGGAGCGAAGACTCAGCGGGAGGCGGCGCGGGCTCGGGGGACGACGAGGCATGAGCCACAGTCCAGGCCCATTCGAGCACCGCGACGAGGGGCAGGATCAGGGCGAGCGTCCAACGCGCTCGGTGCGACAGTTCGTTCGTGGTCAAGGCGGGGAAGCCTATCACGGTCGTTCTGGTTCCGCTGCCACGGAACCCATTCGAAGCGCTCGGGGAAGGCATCTGACAACAGACTGGAATCATTACGAAGTTTCACGTCGAAGCGGGGTAGGAGCGCGGCTTCGATTGTGGTATGAGTGAAACTTCGACAACGGGTGGCCTACAAATACGGAGGAAGTCGTGCCTATCGAACTCCCTACGGTCAGGATCCTCATCGTGGATGATGACAAGGCGATCTGCGACTACATGCAGACGCTTCTGGAGCGAGATCGCTACCAGGTCAAGACAGTCAACGATCCGCTGCTGGTGGAAGACGAAGTCCGGCAAGGGCACTACCACCTGATCATTCTGGATCTGATGATGCCGAACATGGACGGCATCGAGCTGCTCGCCCGGGTCCGGAAGATCGACAAGGACGTGGCGGTGGTGATCTTCACGGGCTACCCGAACCTGGAGACGGCGGTGGCGTCGATGAAGCTCGACGCTGTGGATTACGTCAAGAAGCCCTTCAACGTGGACGAGTTCCGGGAGGTCCTGGACCGCGTGATGCGCAAGAAGGGGCTGAGCCGAACGCCCGAGGAGCAGCTTCACAAGGTGATCGGCGAGAGCATTCGCGGACTGCGCAAGGACAAGGAGCTCACGCTCAAGCAGATGTCGCGCAGGACGGGACTGAGCGTGTCACTTCTGTCACAAATCGAGCGAGCGGAGTCGTCCGCCTCGCTGTCGTCGCTGTACAAGATCGCGGCCGCGCTCGACGTTCGGATCCAAGATCTGTTCGGCGAGTACTGAGCGGCGGGGCGCACCGGCGCGTGCACGGGGGAGGCCCAGGCTGCCCGTATGGAATCTGTGTGCACGGATGCCCGTGAAGCCGTCGGTCAGGCTCCGTCCTGGGTCTTCGCGGCGGCTGACTTGGCCAGACGGACACCGCGGGCCCAGCCGATCGCGCGGGCGAGGTTCTTTGCGAGGGAGTAGGACGCGAGGGCTTCGCGCTGCTTGCCCGACCGGGCCTGGTACGCACCGAGATTGATGGCGATCCTGGAAGCGGCCATGCGGTCCCCCGCCCGGAGGGCGAGCTCGAGCGCGCGCTGCGCGTACGACAGGGACGCCTGCAGGTCTTCCGTCTCCGAACAAGCATAGGCAAGGTTCGCGAGCAATCGGGAGGCAGAGGCCTGATCGCCGAGTACCGCGGTGTGCTCGAGGGACGCAGAGAGGGCCTCTCGCGCTCGAGGAGACTGCCCCAGCTCGATCCGAATCTTGGACAGGAACGTCGCAGCCTGAGCAATGCGTGAGCCTTCGACGAGGGTTGCGCGCTCCCCACGACTGTCGGCAATCGAGGTGGCCAACTCGAGACCGATGCCGGCATGGGTTTCGGCCTCGGCGACCCGACCCCGGCGATAGAGCAACTCCGCGAGGCTGAACTCCACCTCGAACCAAGCCTCCTGGTCGAGCGTATCGATAGCTGCATCGCTCGCGCGCAACAGAGACTGCAAGGCGAGCTCCCAGTTCCCCTGCGCCCCTGCCACCGCTGCCACCACGCGCGCCCGGAGTCCGTCCGCACCCACTGGGTTCAGACGTTCCAGCCTGGACAGCTCGTCCGCCGCTGCCTTGCCATCGCCTGCGGCGAGCAGCGCGTCCACACGGGCAAGCCCCACACGACACGTGGCTCCCTCGTCGCCGAGGTCCTGCCAGATGTGCCCGGCGCGAGCGAGCATCGCGGCTGCGACCACGGCCTCGTCGCGCAACGACAGGTCCTTCGCCTCTCGCTCGAACAACTCCGCGGCGCCGATCGCATCACCACCGGCGAGCAGATGCGCGGCGATGACCTCCAGCGGCGCGCGCGGGGGTTGCCTTTGCCGCAGCCAATCGGCCACGAACATGTGCAGCTGACGCTCCAGCCCCTCCGGGACCATCGCACGAACGACCTCGCGAACCCCTTCGTTGTCAAACGCGAGAGCGTCATCGAGACGGTGCACGAGCCCTGTGTCCAGGCACGCCTCCAAGGCTGCATCGCGCGTGGGCTGGGGCGACTCGAACGCGGCAAGCAAATCGAGCGGGGCCGTCGCGCCGGCCACGGCGGCACACGACAGCCACCGGCGCGCACAGGGCGAGGCTCCCCGCAGCGCGATCGACACAAGCTGTCGCAGCCCCCCGAACAGGTCCTGTGACGTGGAAGGCGCCTTGAACTTCCCGTCCCGGTCGACCAGAAACTCCCGCTGAATCATGGCTCGCGCGCAAAGCTCCAGCAGCAGCGGCGATCCCTTCGACCACCCCACGGCCATCAGCAACGCATCGCCAGGCACATCGGTCCCCGTCGTCCGCTGCTCGATCATGGCCCTCGCGTTCGCTGGCTCGAGGTTGCCCAGGTGCAACCTCGTCACGTAGGCCGCGTCCCAATCCGGGAACGGATCGCTCCGGCTCGAGACGATGACGGAGAGGGCGAGCGTGGCAGACGCCTCCATCAGGTCCCGCGTGAGCTCCAAGGAAGCCCCGTCCATGGCATCCGCATCCTCCACGATCAGCACCGTCGGGCGCGAGGCAAGGATCCGTCCGAGGAACGCCCGCAGGGAGCGAACTTGCTCTCGCTCGGCGACATCCGGGGTCAGGCTGAGAGAGGAAGCCCGACCCGTCACCCGGTCGAGCAATCGAACGCACTCGTCCTTGTGCACCCCAAAGCGGGTCTCGAGCACCTGCCGCACGTTCTCGACGATCTCTGCGGGAGCGGCGCGTCGCACGCCGAGGGCATCTTGGGCGAGCGACGTGAAGGGCTCGAGCGGACGGGCGAGGGCGCGACGCCCCTCGACACGCAGCACGGCGACCGGTCCGCCTTCGATGCGCGCCATCACCGATCGAAGAACGGCGGTTTTGCCCATGCCCGCGCTGCCGATCAGCAGGGCCACCGCACCGCGGGCCTGACCGCGATCCTCTTTGCCGTAGGCGACCGGGGCCAGCGCGGTGACGTGGACGGCATCCACCACGTCGGCACGGCCAAGGAGTCTGCGCGTGCGAGGATGGGGGGCGGACGCCACGGCGACGGTGGGCGGGGGGTCCTCGTTACGGGCCTCGTGCAGGGCGCGAAGCATCTCGGAAGCGGAGGCGAACCTGCGGGCGGGGTCTTTCTCCAGCGCGCGAAGCACCACAGCCTCCGTCGCGGGGCCAACGCCCCGGGCGGCGGCGGCTTCGGAGATCGGCCGCACCGGGCGCTCTTGATGATGACGCTCCACGACGAGGCATGACGTTGCGTCGAAGGGTGGAGCACCCACGAGTTGCAGGTACAGGATCGCCCCGACGGAGTAGAGGTCACTGGGCACCGAAGGGGCCTCCCCCTTCGCGACCTCGGGCGCCGTGAAAAGCGTGGTACCCGTCGCGTTCCCGCCGCACAGCATCCGAGGAACAGAGGCCGAAGCGAGCCGCCCGACCGAGAAGTTCGCGACCTTGGCGCGTACCTCGCCGTCGTCCGTGGCGCCGATGAGGATATTCTCGGGGAGAAGGTCGCCGTGTTCGACGCCTTCCCGATGAGCACCGTCGAGCGCTTCGAGCACTTCGACGGCCATGGAAAGGACCTGGGGCACCGGCAGCAGGCCGCGCGCCTGCACGATGGCGCACAGGTTGCGCCCTTCGAACGGCTCGGAGAGAACGTACAGGCGTGATTGCCCTTGCAGCACGGCCGTCCCGGACCCCTTGATGCGCAGCACGCCGGGGTGCCCGAGACGGGCTGCGGCCGCCACGGCTTGCTGGAATCCGCTCGCGAACCGTCGGTTTCGCGCGAGGTGATCGTGCACGACGCGCACGATCAGGCTCTGTCCCGAAGCTCGCTCCGCGCGGAATAGACGCGCGATGGCATCCACGCCCACGCGCTCCTCGAGGCGCCACCCCTCGGGCAACACTTCCCCCGTGAGCGCATCGTCCCCCTTGGCCAGGGAGGAAATGGGGGAGCCGCAGTGCGGGCAGAACCTTGCCTCGGCTTCGCAGTCAGCACCACAAAGCGCACAAGCGACGGACAGGGCAGAAGCAGGGATGCTCACGGTCAGCGCCGATCCAAGAGAGAAGGTAGTGCGACGCAGTTCGCGACGGCCCAGGGTAGCCCATGCGGGGAAGAACCGCCAAACCCCAAGCGGCAGAACGCACCGATGGCAAGCGGGGTCAGCCCCCCCTTCCCTGTTTGAACAAGGTCACCAGACGTTCGCAGGCGGTGTACGGGTCGGTTTCGCGTCGCGCCACCTCGGAGAGCGCTCGCTCGATGTCGTCGTGGATCTCTCGGACCGCTGCCTCCACGAGCGCTTGCCGCATCTCGTTGTACATCTGCTCGCGAAGGCGCTGCTCGACGCGCAGACCGCCCTCCGGGGTCGACCGCAGCCATGCGTAGTGGGCGGCCAAGCCCCCGACCACGGGCTCGATGCCCTGGTTCTGCGTGGCCACACAGCGGACGATGGGCGGCACCCACCCGTCGTGCGCTTCATGGCTGGACACGAAACCCATCGAACCCATGTGCCCCTTGACCTTGCTCGAACCGGAGATGCCCTGGCCGAGAGCAATCATCAGCTCGAGGTCCCGCACGGTAGCGTCCGCACCATCCCTGTCAGCCTTGTTTACGGCGAAGACGTCCGCGACCTCCAAGATCCCGGCCTTGATGGCCTGGATGCCGTCGCCCATCCCGGGTGCCATGACCACGAGCGTAGTGTGCGCCGCACGCGTCACCTCCAGCTCGTCCTGCCCCACCCCCACGGTCTCGATGAGGACCACGTCCGCACCCCAGGCGTCGAGAATGCGAACCACGTCGGCGGCCGAACGCGACAGTCCACCGAGCGCACCCCGCGTGGCGAGAGAGCGAATGAAGACCTCCGGGTCCTCGAAGTGGCGCTGCATGCGGATGCGGTCGCCGAGGATCGCGCCCCCGGAGAACGGGCTGGTCGGGTCCACCGCCACCACGCCGACTCGCTTCCCCTCGCCTCGCCAGAAGGCGATGAGGCGGTCCGTGAGCGTGCTCTTCCCGGCCCCCGGGTTACCCGTGACCCCGACGATCCAGGCCTTGCCCGTATGAGGGTACAGGTCCTTGAGGACATCGACGTACCCGTCGATCCGGTCGTCCACGAGGCGGCATGCGCGGGCGACGCCGCGGACGTCTCGTTCCAGAACTTGCTTCGCTGTGGGATGCACGAGGTTGTGGGTAGCGCCGGCCCCTGTGCGAGCGCAAGGGGGATGCTACGGAAAGGGCCGATCGCGCGCGTGAGGGCAGAGATCAGCCTGCGATCCGCGCCCTGATTTTGCGCACGTGACCTTGTTCCGTCTCGGCCAGGCGCTCGTAAAAAGTCCGCACCCGGTCGGAGGGGGCGGAGCTCGCCAGGGCAGCGTAGTAGACCGCCGCGCCCCGCTCGGACTCGAGCGCCACCCGGAGCGCCTGCTGGTAGGTCACGTCACTCGCGTGCCACCAGGTGGGCGACGTTTCCACGATCTCGCAGTGGCCTGCGGCCTCTTGCGGGATGGGGTCGTCGGTGAGGGTCTTGCCGAAGGTCTCGATGGCCCGAGCGTGCCCCAGCTCTTCCTGACGAAGATCGTGGAGAAACGAGCGCGTGACCGGGTCGGTGGCGCGTTCGGCGAGGTTCTCATAGAACCGGGCCGCCGCAAGCTCGACCTCGATGGCGTTTCGGATGGCCTGCTCCAACGTGGTGGATGTCATGGGCTCACTCCCCTGGCCGGGGATTGTACAGGAATTGTCCGTGACCCGAGGCCCTTCATGGGCCCCGTTTACAACCACGGCTGTAGACAGGAAACACGGGAAGGGATACATAGGCGCTCACGCGTCGAAGGTCTGAACCGGAGCGGGTCCGATGGCGGGAATCAAGTCTCGTTGCTGCGTGGTAGCGGTGGGAATGGGGCGAAGAGTCGCCGGAGGGCTGGCGTTGCTCGTAGGAGTGGGGCTGTGGCTGAGCAGCACCCCGGCGCACGCGCAGGGCATGCGGAACGTTCCCTTGGGGGGACGAACGGCGACCATGGGCGGAGCCGGAACGGCAGCCGGAAACGACTCCGCGATGCCGTACGTCAACCCGGCCGGGATGGCGGGCATCCCCGCCGATGTGTTCGCCGTGTCCGCGAACCTGTACGGATACTCGAGACGGCAAGTACCGAAGCTCTCCTACCCGAACGGCCACCAGGAAGCCCTCGGGCGCTACCGCGTGACGGAAGAGAAGCTCGAGGCGTCCGGCGTCACGGACATGCCCAGCTCCATCATGTACTTCCAGCACGTGGGAGAGCCGGGCGACGACATGCACCACGTGTTCGGCATGTCCCTGATCATTCCCAACGCCGTGGCGATCGAAATGGTCGGTTCGACGACCCTCACTTTCGATGCCTTGAATGCGACGGCCACGGAGAACGTGAGCGTCATGAGGCGGACGACGGACTACTACGTGGGCCCGACGTACGCGGTTTCGTTCTCGGACCAGTTGCGGCTGGGCCTCAGCGTGTTCGCTCTGCACACGAGGTACTTGAACTCGATCCAGCTTTCGTCGGACAACTCGTTCGGGGGAGGCGCCGTATCGTCGCGTCTGAGTGCGGCCGGGAGCGTGGACGGCAAGGCGTGGGGCGTGGTCCCGGTCGTAGGTTTGCAGGGAGCGCTCACGGAGGAATTGTGGGTGGGGGCCGCCGTGGCCGCACCGTCGTATCACCTGCAGGGTTCGTACTTCGCGACAGCGGACTCAAGCATGGTGGCCTCGGACCCGAACAACCTGGCGGCCTTGCTTCCTTCTTCCATCCAGACGGTCACGGAAGGGTCCTACCAGAACGCGAGGCCCTTGCGCCTGAACGTGGGAGGGGCCTACGAAAACCGCGAAGCGTTCTCGTTCGCGATCGATGGGTGGGTGTTCTTCGAACGCGACCAGGCCCAAGAAATCAAGGCGGTGGACGAGACCACGGACTCGTCCGCGGGAGAAACGACGCGCAACTACCGACGGAATCGCACATCAACCCGGGACATGGTCCGCGCGTACGGGGTGTCCGCAGGAGCCGAGCTGAGCTTGTCGGAGATCCTGTCGTTGCGCGTGGGCGGGTTTGGCGACATGAGCAATCATCCGGCCTTCCAGGACTCGGACGCCGGGGCCTACGAAATCCGAGAGGACCGGGCCGGGGGCACGCTCGGATTGGGATTCGTCTTCGGCTCGTTCGACACCACGATCGGTCTCGTCTACACGCACGGCTGGGGAAAGCTCAAGGTCTTCGACCTGCACAGCGCAGCTGCCCACGCGGCCAACGCGCGGGGGGAGAACTTCCTACCCTCCGTGGACACGACGTTCGATTCGGTGTTGTTCGTGCTCTCGGGCGCAGTGACCGCAGAGGAAGCCCAGGAACAGATCCGCCAGTACGCGCCCGTGCCGCCTGCGGTCGAGTACCCAAAGCCGCCTGTCGTCGTGCCGTCTGTTCCGGTGCCTGTCGCGCCGGTCCCCCCGGTGGTGGCTCCACCACCACCCACGCCGCCACCCGCGCCACCCGCGCCTCCCGCGCCACCCGCAGAGCCGGCCCCTGAGCCGCCACTGCCCCCCGCACCCGTTCCCGGAGGTGAGCCATGACCCCCACGCGTATTGGTGCCGCGCTGTTCGTTTTCACAGCACTGACCGGCTGCATGGACGACGGCTACGAGCAGGTGGACGAGAGCTGCAACGGCAATGTCGAGTGCCCGATCTACTGGGTGTGCAACCGGGTCACTCGCACGTGCGAGTACGAAGCCGCCAACCGATTCATGGGCACGATGGCGTGTGAGTACGCGATTCCGGCTGGCGCCGAGGTCGACTACGCGGGCGCCTCCGACATCGCGGCGTGGCTCGGGCTCGAGGGGGGGGCGAAGCCCACGCGCACGCGGACCAACCTCATGGCTTGGTGTGGCGACGCAGGTGACGGCGTCGCCAACTTCAACGCCAGAGGGCTCGACTCGACCGGGACGGAGTTCGGCCTGACCATCTTGCTCCCGCAGAACGCAGGCGCTTTCGAGGTCGTGCCACCCAGCGTGTGGACCGACTGGCAGGAAACCGCCACATCGCGCGTCACAGCAAGGCCCCCGGGCTTCGACGAGGCCGGCGTGATCGCCGAAGCGAGCCACGGGATCGTGGTGCTGGACGCTACCCCTTCGGGCGGGGCGATCCTGAGCCTCTACGTGGACATCGTCATGCAGCCGACCCAGTGAGCCAGGGCTTCGTCATGCAGCCGACGAGGTGAGGCGGCTACTTGACCTCGAGCAACTCGATGTCGAACAGCAGGGTGGCGCGCGGGGGGATGTCCGGTGGCTTGCCCGCTTCGCCGTACGCGAGGTCGTAAGGGATGGTGAGCTTGCGCTTGCCACCGACCTTCATGCCCACGACCCCCTTCTCCCAACCCTTGATGACCTGGCCGAGACCGATGGTGAACTCGAAGGGCTCGTTCCTGTCACGGGAACTGTCGAACTTCTTCCCGCTCTTGAGGGTGCCGGTGTAGTGCACCTTCACGGCGGACCCTTCCTTGGCCTCGGTCCCGTCGCCGACCTTCACGTCCTCGGTCTTGAACTCCTCGGTCTTCTCTGCGACCGTCACGCCCGGTCCGGCCGGAAGCTCTTCTTTTTTCCCGCAGCCCGGGAACACCAGCACCATGGTGGCAGCTAGGAAGAAGCAGGTTCTCATGCAACGCATCGTTCGCCTGTCCGTCGGTTCTCGTTGGAGGTGGTCTGCGCCCCCCGGGAGCAAGGCCGCCCGGGAAGCAGGTCGATGCGCGATGGGTTCGCGCAGCCACTGCCCTACCCCACCGCACCGGTCTTGTCATCCCGTGCCGGACAAAAGCAACGTGGGCCGGGAACAGCTTGTCGCTCCCGACCCACGGTCCCTGCCCCAACCCATCGGGGGCACGGTGCGATGGCCGAACGGCCTACCCACTCACCTCCGGGTTGGGTTTACGGGCTCTGTTCATGTTGTCCGTCCCTCCTCCGGCGTGCCGGCACCCGCCATACTCGGTCACAGTCGTGAAGAGCTGGGCTTCGGGTGTTCCATGGTGGGGACCTCAGGAAGCCTGGGTCCACTTGTCTGTTCGGGAACGAAATGACTTCGTCAGACCATTCTGGGCATGAAGCCTCCCGGAACCCCGAGAATGCCACGGGGCAAGCGTTCAGGCAAATACAACCCTCGCCCCCGCCCGGGCCAGCCCTCCCCCAGCCGATCCGGTGGCTCGTCCTCGGACTCGCCATCCCCCCCATCCTGATCGCCTCCGGCGCCTGGATCGCCCCCAAAATCTCCGTCGGCGCCGGCTGGGAAGACTTGCTCACCTTCCTCAGCGCCGTCGTCACCGTCACCACCACCCTGTTCGTGCTCGCACACGGTCGCTTCACCCCACGCCTCTGGCTCGCCATCGGCCTCGTCGCCGCCTCGGCCCTCGGCATCGTCGCGATCACAGGCGTGCAATCCGTCGCCGCCATCGTCGTGGTGGGATCGGCCCTGATGACCCTCGGCCATGGCATCGGCCACGCCGTGGGATCTCGCATCGAGCACGCGGGGCACCTGCTACCCGCTTGTGTCGTGGCCGGATGCGTCGACATCGCTTCGGTCCTTCACCCGCAAGGACCGACCCACGCGATCGTGAGGAGCGAGCGGGCAGTCGAGTTGCTGCTCCTGTCTTTTCCCGTGCTTGGGACCCACGCCTTCGCGCCGAGCATCGGGGTCGGCGACGTGGTGTTCGCTGCCCTTCTGCTGGGAACGGCCACCCGTCACCGCCTGTCCGCCCTTCGCTTCGCTCTGCTGATCGCCGCCGGGTTGGTGGTCGCCGGACTGCTCTCCGCCCTGCTCGCACGTGCCGTCCCTGCCTTGCCCACCATCGGGCTGTGCGTCGTGCTCGGCGTACGTCAGGCACGTATCCTGGACCGCAAGGATCGCCGGACAGCCCTGGGGTTCATGGCGGCGTCCGTGGTGGTCACGGCGGGCGTGGTCGTCTCCCGCTTCCTCGAGTAACCCCCCATCGACTTTCCGTGCGCCTCGCGCTCCCATGGCTTATGGACAAGGCGTGCCGGACCTGATCCACCTGCTGACGAGCAACCCACACCTCTGGCTCACCGCCACGATCGTGTCCGTGGTCTTGTTCATCGGCACGCTGGTCGCCATCCCGATCGTGTGCGTGCGACTGCCCACGGACTACTTCATCCGCCCGATGCACCCCCAGGTCCCGTGGAGGATGGCGGTGCGAACGGCCATCGCGGGCGTCGTGATCCTCATGGGGGTCGCGATGCTCGTGCTCCCCGGGCAGGGCATCCTGACCATCCTGATCGGCGTGTCCTTGCTGGACTTCCCCGCCAAGCGTGCCTGGCAGAGGCGTCTGCTGCAGCGGCCTTCGGTGCTCCGGGCCCTGAATGCCATGCGCGTGCGCGCGGGCAAGCCGCCGTTCCGAACGTGATCAGGATCGGCGACGCCGCGCGACTTACTTCGGCATCTCGATGGGAGCCGACGTGGTCACGCCCGCCCCCCAGAACGACAGGCCCGAGAGGTTCGCGATCGCGATCTTCGTGCCCTTGCCCGTGCCGAGATCGATCTCGCACAGCTCCCCGCCCTCGCTGAACCCGTACGCCACGCCACCCCAGTAGCCAAGGCCCCAGAGCCCGTAGAACCCCGTGTTCCCGAGCGCGGCCAGTGCCCGCCCCGTCACCGGGTCAATCTCCACGATCGTGTCCGTTCCGTACGTCGTTCCCCCAAACTGCGGCTTCACCGTCGCGTACGTTTTGGCATCGATGATGGACACGATGTCCCCGGACGACTCCCAGGACTCCGAGGTGTCGTTCGGGTTCAGGGAACCGATCTGCGCAACCGCCCCTGTCGCCTTGTCGATGCGCACGTACGTGCTCTGGTCGAAGCCGACGAGGACCTCCTCGTTCGGGTCCAGCGTACCCGCCGGAACGAACGCAAGCGAGTTGGGCAGCGAAGACGCCGTCACGATGACGTCGCAGTGTGCGGTGTTCTTGTCGATGCGGACGAGCGAGGCGCTGGAGATGGTGGCCGCGCTGCCAATCATGAGGCCTGCCTTGTCGATCGCGATGTCCCACATGCCCGCGCCCGACCCCGTCGTGGCGAGGCAGTCGAAGTCCCCAACAACCGTTACGGTCTTGGAGATGGGCTCGAGCTTGTACAGGGTCGTGTCGCTGTGCGCGTAGACCTCGCCGACGGGAACCTGCACGGCGTCCGCAGGGTCCGCGTCGAGCAGGCTTCCCCCTGCCCCCCCGGTCTGGACGACGTCGAAGCCAGCATCGATACCGGCTCCGCCACTCCCGGAGGACCCAACGGGAGCGTCCCCGCCCCCGGCGGAGCACGCTGAGGCAGCGAGAGCGAGAGCGGTGATCGTGTCCGTGGCGAAGATCGGTCGCATGCCGGGAATTCTACAAGTGCGACGCGGGACTCACCAGCAGGATGTCACAGCCAATCACTTGCCAAAGAGCACATCGTCCAGCAGGAGCACCGTGGGGTCGCTGAGGTTGCTCACCGTGATCGCGTTGATGGCGGGCAGCGCGGAGCAGGCGGAAGTCACGTCGATGGAGACGTCGGACCATTCGGTTCCCACCGCGACGGTCTTCTCGGCACAGCGCTCGCCATCGTGGCTGGGAGCGACGGTGATCTCGCCGTCGCCGGAGAGGGTGCGCACACGCAGGGAGAGGGTCGAGAAGGTCGAAGCGGGGAAGGCCTGGCGGTAGTAGATGTGAAAGCCTTCCCACTGCCCCAGGTTGTCGACGCGGATGCAGGACCCCTTGTAGCAGCCGTCGGTGACCTCGGAGTCGGACGCACCTCCCCACGGGTTCATGGTCCAGCGGACCTGATCGATCCCTCCGTAGGCGTCGTCGTAGATCACGCGGGGGGGCTCGAAGAGGCATGCACCGCCGGAGGCGGGTTGCTGGTCGGTGAGCTGGGCGCCGAGGTCGAAGGTGGACCCCTTCTGGCGGTCGTAGGGGAGCACGCTGGGACACTCGAGGACTTCACCCTGCGCGCTGGTGATGCGAAACACGCCGCCGGGAGCGCCGGAAGCGAACGTCTCGTTGTCATCGAGCACGTGCCAGGCGCCGCCGCTGCGTTGCACGGGGCGCCACGGTGAGCCGTTGTCCGCGCGGTACTCGGCCTTGCGGATCGGAATCCGGTGGTTGACGAACTGCAACCGCAGATAGCCCCACTCGTTTCGGTCGTTGATCTGGATGTGGATGTTGCCGTCGACCGGACAGGGCACACGTCGCGCCTGGGCCTCGTCGAGCCCACCGGCTTCGAGGACGGAGCCGGCTTCGGTGGAGAGGTCAAAGTGGAAGTGGCCGCCAGCGCACAGGGGATTGCCCTCGATGGGGCAGAGGTCGTGAACCATGACGACGCGGGTATCGGCAAGGGTATCGATTTCCCAGCACTCGCCGCAGGACTCCCCGGACTCACCCTCGTAGGAGCTTCCGTTGTAGGGCTCGGCAATGGCGAGCGTGAGGCCGTCCCGCACGAACGAGGGAAGGACCGGCAGGGTGCGGTCGAACTCGCACCAGCCGCCCGAGGATGCGGTGTACGCGGTGAGGCGGACGCTACCGCAAGAATCACTGGGGGGTTGGGCGCCACCGCCGGAGCCACCCGAGCCGGACACGCCACCCGACCCACTGGAACCGCCGGAACCGGAAGGATCGGAGCTCGAGTCGTCGCCACAAGCGGCGAGGGCCATCGCCGCAACCAGTATCGGGAGGGGCAGTTGTCGCACGGGGGGAGCCTAGCATGGCGGGCGGGTGCGCGATCGGAAGGCGGACTGCATCTCCACCGTTGACCGCGTCCCCGCGGTCTGTACACTCTCGGGCCCATGGTGCTGGAATCCCGAACCATGGTGGTCCTTCGGTGTGCGTTCACGTCCCTGGCCGACGCGCTCGATCGTCACGAGCAGGAAGCGGTGGAGCCGGACTGGACAGCCTTCGTCGGTGCGAACGGAGCAAGGTTTGTCGCGCGGGCAGTGGGGGATGCAACCCTGCTGATGCCGGACGTCGCGCTCTCGTGCGGGGAAGAGCTTGCGCTGCACGTACGCGAGGTGCTGGGTGACGTGCTGGACGCGCACGAAGACGAGCGAGGCGTTGCTTGTCTGAAGGAGGAGCCTGCCGAAGGGAAGGCGGGGTACGAGGCCATCGTGGATGGCATCGACGCCTGGGTGGAGAAGGTGGGCAAGGGTGACACGCGGCTGGAGAGGGCTGCGGGTTGGATGTTCGGGGCGGCGGCCAAAGGGCTGCAAACCGACGATGAGGTGGTGAAGCGCGTCAAGGCCGCGGCGGAGGAAGACCCGATGCTGCAGGCGGAGGGCAAGCTCGAGGAAGCATCGGACAAGCGAGAGGACCGCAGTGCGCTGAAGCGATCGCTGGGCGCGGTGGTGGGCAGCTCGTTTCTCGATTCGCCTCTGGCGAAGCCGGCGGACAAGCCTGGTCTCGAGGACCTGGGCAAGGAACCGGGCGAGCTAGCGAGTGTGCTGACGGGACGTGGAGACAAGGCCGCGGCACTCGAGTCGACGCTGCGCGAGGTAGTTGAAGGAGATGTCGCGTCAGCGATCGGCGACCTCGATGCGATCAAGCCTCCCCCGATCGAGGAGGACGAAACGAACGAAGGCGAGGGGGCCAAGGCCGACTGAGGTCTTCGTGATCGGGTTCGTGCCGCGACACAAGGAGGTAACCTGCTTGGCGTTTCCGCGGCGTGGCGGAATGTCCGCACGTACCTTGTTGAGAGCAGAGAAATACCATTGACGCCCGGAAGGCGCGGTTGCCAAATCCGAGCGTTCGCAATTCCAATCCTCAGGAGGCAGGGCATGGGTCTTTTCGATTCGTTCGCGGGCAACACCGTCACCCTCAACCCCAAGGTCGCGCTGGTCGCCGGGATGATCTACCTCAGCGCATCCGATGGTCACCTGGACGACAGCGAGGCGGGCGACATCCTCAAGATCGTGCCGGACCGCCAGGTGCTCGACGCAGCCCTCGACTATGTCCGTCGCACGCCGTTCCAGCAGTTCATCACGGACGCCGCTCGCATTTTGACGCCCGGGCAAAGGATGTGCTTGATCCTCAACGCCGCGGACATGGCGATGGGTGACGGGTTCCTCGCGCCCGAGGAGCAGCAGATGCTCATCCAGATGCAGCAGCACTTCCAGATCCCGGACGCCCACCTTCACCCGTACATTCAAGCGTTCACGATCAAGAACAACGTGAGCGTGTTCAACTAAGTCGCTGCGCAGAAACAAGTGACGCCATCCCCGATCGGGCTCGGGCTCGGGCTCGGGCTCAAGAAGAGGGTTCCATTGTTGTTGCGCAGCTACTAACGCGGGTCACTTCTGATCACGACCGCTTCCACGCGTCGGCAGACGGGATCTGAAGAACGGGATACCCCGGGTCATCCGGGGAAGCGGGTGCTTGCGCGGGAGTCGGCGGGACCACCGGATAGCCGGGATCCGATGTGGACGCCGTGTCGTCCGTGAACAGCAAGGCCGTGAGCTTCGCCGGCCATTCCAGCGCGACATGCAGGACGAGGTCGATCGCCCAGGACGCTTCGATGGCGTCCAGCCCGGCCGTGGGACGAAGGATGCAAGCATGCACGCCCCCCTGCTGCAGGCAGAGCGACGCCCCACCAAGCTCTCTGCTGCCGTTGAGCTCGAGCAGCTTGGCCAGGAACCGGGCGTTGTTCAGCTCGGTCGTCCCGATCGCGGCGACCTGGGCGGAGACCAAGAACGTGCCTTCGCGGCAGGTCACGTCGACCAAGGCGCCTGCCTTCTTGAGCTTGATGAACCCCTGCTCGGGGTGTTCTTCCTCGACCGCGGCCTTGTTGGCAGCCACGAGGGAGGCGACGGCGCTGCGCACGGACTCCACGGCGGGGATCCTCTGGCTCGCGCTCTCGAGCAGTGACTCGGGGATCCTCACGACCCCATGGCGAACGAGCCTGCGAACCTCGCGAGCGTAGTCCGCAGCGACATGACCGGGAACGGCGAACCCGAGGCCCTGGGAGTACGCGAGCATCATCGAAATGACACCGATGAGCCTTCCCTCCCGGTCGATGAGAGGGCCGCCTGAGTTGCCCGGGTTGATGTTGACGTCGGTCTGAACGAAGTAGTCCTTCTCGACCTCGCGATAGGGGTTGGAGATGATCCCGCGCGCGACGGAGAAGCGGCAGCCGCGAGGATGCCCGATGGCAAACACTTCGGTGCCCACGATGTAGTCCTCGGCGACCTCGCGCTCCAGGTCGAGGAACGACTCGGGCTCGGTGCCGATCTTCACGATCGCGAGGTCGTGGTGCGGGCTCTTGTGCACACCCACACCGTGCACGTCGCGCCCGTTGGCGAGGATGACGCGATAGGGTCCCACACTCGGGGCAACGTGCTTGTTGGTGAGGACCCACCCGTCCGGCGAGACCAGGATCCCGGTCCCCAGGCCCTTCGGGTCCTGGATGAGGACGATCTGCGAGGATCGCAGACCGATGACGTCGTGGTTCGAGCCGCCTACCTGCCCAGTATTCATGAGCCGAAGGTACCCGGATCCGTGCGCCAGCGCCACAGCCACCGTAGGGACTGGCCCGTCTGCGGGGGGCCACCGGGAAACCTCTTGACGCCAGGATGCGACACAGCCAGATCGAGTTGTTCGCGGATTCTTACCCCCTCCGGAGGCAAAGGGCATGGGTCTCTTCGACGCATTCACAGGCAGCACGGTCAACCTCACCCCCAAGGTCGCGTTGGTCGCTGGGATGATCTACGTCAGCGCGGCGGACGGTCACCTCGACGACAGCGAGGCGGGCGACATCCTCAAGGTCGTCCCGGACCGCCAGGCGCTGGAAGCGGCGTTGCAGTACGCGCGCCGCACGCCCTTCCAACAGTACATCGAGGAAGCAGCCCGCATCCTCACTCCGGCCCAGAGGATGTGCCTGATCCTCAACGCGGCGGACATGGCGATGGGCGACGGCTACCTCGCGCCGGAAGAGCAGCAGATGCTCGTGCAGATGCAGCAGTACTTCCAGATCCCCGACGCCCACCTGCATCCGTACATCCAGGCCTTCACGATCAAGAACAACCTGAGCGTCTTCAACTGACGCTCGTCGCGGAGACGAGCACCCGCAAGGCTGCTCGATCGTCCTGAGAGTTCACCGCGAAGGCTTGCCTGCGCTTCCGGCGCCTGCCATCGTTCCCTCCCTTCCCCCTGCCCCGGAGACCGTCTTGATCCGCTGGAACCGGATGTGCCTCTCGATCGCCATCGTGCCCGTCATCGCAGGCTCGGCAGGATGTCGCTGCGACGGGCGCCCGTCAGAGGATGCGCTTCCGCCCACGCAGATCAGCCCAGCCGCATCCCAGGCCGTCGCATCCACAGGCGCGTGCCCCCCACGCCCCGCGTGGGCTGGCGACCGGATCGAGAACGTCGAGGTCGAGTTGCTGCACGCTCGCATGCAAGGGGAGAAGGAGTACGGCGCGGGCTACCGGCTGCACGCCGACGGATCCTTCGAGACGTACGACACGGTCGCCGTCGCGCCCGACGACACGGGCCGGATGGTGCTCAAGACCGTGGAAGGGTCTTGGAAGAGCCAGGGCAAGGTCAAGCCGGATGCGGTCGCGGCGCTCCGCACGGCGATCGCCGAGCAGCAGCCCGGTGTGCTGCAGGGCAAGTGGCGAACGACGGGGAGCACGACGACGCGGACGCACCTGCTCACCCGTCGGGAGGGCAAGCTCGTGGAGCTTTGCTACCTCGGGACGGAAGGGCCGAAGCCGATGCAGCCCGTGGAGAAGAAGATCCACGACTTGATGGGCCAGCTCGAAGGCGCCAAGAACTGACGCAGCTAGTCGCAGGCGTGGTAGGAGACGCCAGGACCCCGCGAGAGGATCACCATGCCCGACCATCGACAGAAGAAGCTTGCGAAGCAGAAGAAGAAGCGTGCCCATGCGAGTCGCGCGGGGGTGAGCTACGCGGCGTCCGCGGCCATGAGCCAAGCGGAGCGGAAGCTGGCGAGCCAGATGCCGGACCTGCCGCTTGGGCCTTGTTTCATCACGCGCGGGTGGCGCAATCCGAGCGAGCCGCGGCTCCAATGCCTCGTGGCCACGCGGCAGCTGGATGATGCCACGCTGATCCCCGTCGCGATCCTGCTGGACCTCGGTAGTCAAGGGGTGCGCGACGCGTACTTCGCGAAGCCCGTGGAGAAGAGCGGGATCGAAGCCCTGGTCGAGCTGATGCGGCCCATGTTCCCGCGAGGCTTCGAACCGATCGAGCCGCGCATGGCCTCTGCTCTCGTGCACCAGGCGACGGAGTTCGCGCAGAAGAACGGGTTCGAAGTGCCGCAGGAGCTCGGACCCATCCTCCGCGTGTTGCCGGAGGAGCGCGACCCGGCGCTCGAAGTGGAGCTGGGGCGCGGAGGAAAGCCGCTGTACACACCCCAGCCTGGGGAGGACACCCGCCCGGACGTGAAGCGTCTCGTGCAGGCGCTCGGCCCTGACGGATTCGGGGTGGACCTGACGTCCCAAGGTTCCGGGAGCACACCGGCATGAAGTACGCCCTGGCCCTGATCGCGGCGCTCGCCTTGAACGCCACGGCCAACCTGCTCATCAAGTTCGGCATGCGGGGCGTGGACCTGGAGCTCGACGGGGCCAGCCCGCTGGAGGGCGGTGTCTTCGGGCTGGTCAAGCTGCTGCTTCGGCACTGGGAGGTGCTCGCGGGCCTCGCTTGCTTCGCCCTCAACGTCGTCTTCTATGCGTTCGCGCTGCAGAAGCTGCCCATCAGCGTCGCCTACCCGATCATGGTGACCACCGGATTCGCGATCATCGTGGCGGTGGCCGGCTGGAAGCTGCACGAGAAGCTCACCGTGTTCCAATGGGTCGGCGTGGTGACCATCCTGATCGGCGTGGTTCTCGTGGCGAAGGACGCGGGCCGTCAGATGGGCGGGGGCAAGCCCAGCATCGAGCAGAGCGCCGACGGCGGGTAGCGTCCGATTTCCCAGCACTTACAACGCCGAGACGAACCTCGAAAACCGCCGGAAAAATTCCGAGCCAAGGCGACGAGAATGGGGCATCCTTCGCCTCAGCCATGGGGACTGACCGTTTCTCGGAACGCGCGGACGAAGCACGACGAGCTCAGTGGAGGCTCCCGGACTTGCCCTGGGACGAGCCCGTCAAGCTGCCGGGGGGAAGCCGTCGGGAGCGCCTGCTCGCCAAGCTCGATCTGATCGAAGCGTGCGAGGCGGTGTATCACCTGAAGCTCGGGGCGCGGACCCGTATGGGGGCGCTGTTCGTGCGCGGATGGCGCGACGACAGTGCGGTGGTCGACTGTTTGGAGTGGCTGGACACCGACGAACTGAGGCACTTGCGATCCTTGAGACAGCTCGAGCGCGCCATTCGTACGGCGGAGCAAGACGGGCCCGAGACGGAGCGTCGCGCTGACCCAGCCCGGATGTGGAGCGTGGGCCGGTGTCCGCGGGGAGCGCCGGCAGGGCTCGACGCCTTGGCGCTGCGCGCCCTCGTGGACGAAGCCGCTACGCAGTGTCTGCTTCTCTCGATGTCACGCCAGACGCGTGTGCCGCTCGCTCGTGCCGTGTTCTCTTCCTGCGCTCGCGACGATAGCCGACATGCCGCCCTTCTGGGGGCCCTGGCAACACAAGCGCTGGAGGGGACGGGCCCCGTCCACGTGGTACGGATGCAGGGCCTCGTGATTCGGCATGTCGCGCGGCTGCAGAACGCGCTGCGGCCCTACTTCCCGTCGTTCGCGGCGGTGACCGGCGGTACGATCGAGAACGTGGCGAGCGAGCTTTTCCGTGCGGTCTCGCAGGTGGTGGGGGAGCTCGGACCGGCGTGGGTGCGGTACCCGACGGCTCGGGTCGTGCACGCGGCGGACCGGTCGCCGTGGATGCTGTGGCTCCTGCGATAGGCCATAGGTAGTAGTGCTGCGGGTTATGGCACGGCTACGACTATGGACAACCTATCAGGCCGAGCTACGGAGCTACGGAGCCACCGTCCTCGCCCTCGCCACCAACCGTCGTATCCCTTCCTCGAACACTTCGGGGGGTGCGATCAGTCCGACCACCAGCATCCCAGCCCTCGGAAACCCGAAGAACGAACCGGGGTGCACCACCACCCCGTCCTGTTCCACCAGCTCGACCGCCCACTGCTCGTCGGTCATCACCGACGGCACCCGCAGACACGCATACCACCCCGCGTCCGCGGCGGTCGCACTCACGGGTGTACCGGGGAGCATCCGCTCGAGCGTGGCCAGGTTCCCCCGAATGCGCGACGCCAGCTTCTCGCGAGCGACCCCGGCCCCCTCGAGCAGCGCTCCGGCCGCGTGCTGTACCGGCGCCGACACCGACAGGTACGTGTCCGCGATCATTTCCAACCGCAGGACCGTATCCCCGACGGACTGCCCACCCATCACGATCCATCCCAGCTTCATTTGAGGCAGACACGCGGACTTCGACAACCCGCCAAGGCTGAACGTCGGCACCTGGGCATCGAGCGCTGCGCACCGCACGCGGTCCGGAGCGTCCCGCCACACGTATTCCGCGAACACCTCGTCGCAGACGAGAGCCAGCCCATGATCCCTCGCCACCCGCTCCACGCACCGTCGCTCCTCCTCGTGCAAGAACGAACCCGTCGGGTTGTTCGGACTCACGAGGAAGATGGCCCGCGTCCCCGGCCGCACGGCTTCCCGCAGCGCAAGCTCGTCGATGCGCCACCCGTCGTCGGCCATGAGTGGGTAGCGCGCCACCGTGACACACTCGAGGCGCGCGAGCTGGTCGAAGAGCGGGTAGCTCGGCGCCGGGACGAGGATGGTGTCACCCGGGTCGCACAGGAGTTTCAGCAAGAACCCATAGGCCTCGGAAGACGACGCCGTGAGCAACAGCCGGTTGGGCTCCACGACGAGCCCTCGCTCGCCATACCACGCGGCCACCGCCTCCCGTGCGCTACGCAGTCCGCGGGGCGCAGGATCGTAGCGTCGCGACGCCTCGCTCGCGAGTGCGTGGAAGACGGCGGGTTGCGCCATGTCGAGGCCCACCGTGGTGGGATTGGACTGCGCGAGGTCGAGCACGTCGAGCCCATCGAGGACGCGCCTTTGACAAGCAGCGGTGAAGGCATTGGGAGCGAGATCCCAGCCGGCTCGCTCGGAGGGGTGGATCATGAGCCAGGCCTTCGCTCAGAACCCGACCAGGCGCAGGTGCCGGTGGGGAACGGAGTTGTCGAAGGGCACGGGGTAGTGGCCGGTGAAGCACGCGTCGCAGAAGCTGGTGCAGGACCTCGTGGCGTCCTCGGGGCGATCGACGACCGAGAGCATGCCTTCCGGGGAGAGGTAGCCGAGGCTGTCGGCACCGACGTAGCGCCGGATCTCGTCGACGGTATGGCTCGAGGCGATGAGCTCGCTGCGGGTGGGGGTATCGATGCCGTAGTAGCAGGGCCACTCGGTGGGAGGGCTCGAGATGCGGATGTGGACCTCGGCAGCGCCGGCGTTGCGGATCATGGCGACGATCTTGCGGATCGTCGTGCCTCGCACGATCGAGTCATCCACGACGACGACGCGCTTACCGCTCAGGTGGCTGGCGACGGTGTTGAACTTGAGGCGCACGCCGAAGTGGCGGATGGTCTGCTGGGGTTCGATGAAGGTGCGCCCGACGTAGTGGCTGCGGATGAGACCCATCTCGAAGGGGATGGAGGCGCGTTCGGCGTAGCCGAGGGCGGCGGGGACGCCGGAGTCGGGGACGGGAATGACGACGTCGCATTCGGCGGGGTGTTCCACGGCGAGCATGGCGCCGAAGGCTTTGCGAACGCCGTAGACGCTGTTGCCGTTGATCACGGAATCGGGACGGGCGAAGTAGACGTACTCGAAAACGCAGAGCCGGTGGTCGACGGGGTGACCGACGATCGGGTCGGGGGCCGCAGAGCGGGTGCCCTTGCGGTCGATGGTGACCATCTCGCCAGGGCGCACCTCCCGGATGAAGCGACCGCCCACGAGGTCGAAGCTGGTACCTTCGCTGGCGACGAGGACGGCCTTGTCGCTGGAGTTGGGGACGTCGATCTCGCCGAGGCACAGGGGTCGAAATCCGTGGGGGTCGCGCAGGGCGACGAGGCTCTCTTCGGTGAGGAAGACGAGGCTGTAAGCGCCGCGGGTGTGGGCCATGGCTTCCGAGATGCGGTCCTGGACGGCGCGCTGGGTGGAGCTGGCGATCATGTGGACGATGACCTCCGTGTCGGAGTTGGACACGAAGATCGAGCCGCGGGCTTCGAGGTGCTCGCGAAGCTCGCGGGCATTGGTGAGATTGCCGTTGTGGGCGACGGCGATGGAGCCGCGCGCGTAGTCGACGGCGAAAGGCTGGGCGTTTCGGACGTGGCTCCCACCGGCGGTGGAGTAGCGGACGTGGCCGATGGCGGCGTGGCCGGGGAGGCGCTGGAGGTCTTGCTCGGAGAAGACCTCGGCGACGTGGCCCATCTGGCGGTGGGCGTAGAGTTGGCGCCCGTCGGTGGTGACGATGCCCGCCGATTCCTGGCCGCGATGCTGGAGGGCGTGCAGACCGAGGTAGGTGAGGTTCGCCGCCTCCGGGTGGCCGAAGATGCCGAAGATGCCGCACATGGGCGGGCTCTTAGTACAGGTTCCTGCGGTTGGGTACCCACGCGAGTGATTCCGCAGGAACTCGCCCACCGCGTGGACAGTCAGGGTCGACAAGTCCCATCGCACGACACGCGGCGAAGCTCAGAGGCTTGGGATCCCCCCTACCCTCGCTGCATCTGGGTGCCCTGCTGCCCTATGTGGGTCGAACGCCCCTCGATCATCGAACGGAGCTCGTCCTGTTCCGACGATCGCCCCATCGCCTCCTCCAGCGAGATGAGCCGTCGCATGTACAGGGAGTACAGAGACTGGTTGAGGGTCTGCATGCCGTGCTTCTCCTGCCCCACCTGCATCTGCGAGTAGATCTGGTGGACCTTGTCCTCGCGGATGAGGTTTCGGATGGCGGGGTTGGGGACCATGATCTCGAGGGCGAGTACGCGACCCGGGCCGCTTGCTTTGGGCAGGAGCAACTGCGTGACGACACCCTGGAGTACGAAGGAAAGCTGCGCGCGCACCTGGGATTGCTGGTGAGGCGGGAACACGTCGATGACGCGGTTGATCGCTTGGGCGCAGGAGTTGGTGTGTAGCGTGGCGAACACGAGGTGGCCTGTTTCGGCGATGGTCAGGGCGGACTCGATGGTCTCGAGGTCACGCATCTCGCCGACGAGGACGACGTCCGGGTCCTGTCGAAGGACGTACTTGAGTGCGTCCTTGAAGTTCATGGTGTCGGTGCCGATTTCGCGCTGGTTGACGACGGACAGCTTGTGGGGGTGGAGGTACTCGATCGGGTCCTCGATGGTGATGATGTGCTGCCGGGTCTCGCTATTGATTTTGTCGATGATGGAGGCCAGGGTGGTGGACTTACCGGAACCCGTGGGGCCTGTGATGAGGACGAGGCCGCGGGGCTTGGAGGCGAGTTCGGAGATGACGGAAGGCAGACCGAGCTCTTCGAAGGTGAGGATCTTGAAGGGGATGGAGCGGAACGCGCCGGCGACGGCCCCGCGCTGCATGAAGATGTTGGCGCGAAAGCGGGACAGGGCGCGGACGCCGAAGGACAGGTCCAGCTCGTTGCGCTTTTCGAAGCTGACCTTCTGCTCCTCCGTGAGAACGGAGTAGCAGAGCTGCTTGGTCTCCACAGGGGACAGGGCCGGGAGCTTGAGCGGAACGATGGACCCGTCGATCCGCAGCAGCGGCGGGGATCCGGTGGTGATGTGCATGTCGCTGGCGCCCTTCTCGATCATGGCGCGCAGCAACTGGTGCAGGTTGACCTTCAGTCCTTCGGGCGACCCCATCGACATCGTGGCTGTTCCTTTCGCTGCTGTTCACCGCGTCAGTCGGACATCGTAACGCGAAGGACCTCTTCGGGCGTGGTGACGCCTTGGGCGATCTTGGTGTTGCCGGCAGCACGCAGGGAGATCATCCCGTTCTTGATGGCTGCCACCTTGAGCTCGGCGGTCGATGCTCCCTGGAGCACCATCTCGCGAAGGTTCTCGGAAAGCCGCATGACCTCGTAGAGGGCGACGCGACCTTTGTAGCCGGTGTTGTTGCAGGTGCGGCAGCCCGCGCCCTTCATCAGGGTGGCCTTCGCCATGAGCTCGTCCGAGAAGCCGAGGTCCTCGAAGACCTTGCGGTCCATCACGGTGGCGGTCGCACAGTCCTTGCAGACGCGCCGGGCGAGACGTTGTGCGAGCACGAGGTTTACGCTCGCGGTGATGAGGAACGGCTCGACACCCATGTTGAGCATGCGGGAGATGGTGGAGGGGGCGTCGTTGGTGTGGAGGGTGGAGAGCACCAAGTGGCCCGTGAGGGCCGCCTTGACCGCGATTTCCGCGGTCTCGAAGTCTCGGATCTCGCCGACCATGATGATGTCTGGGTCCTGCCGGAGGAAGGACCGCAGGGACATGGCGAAGTTCAGCCCGATTTCTTCGTGCATCTGCACCTGGTTGATGCCCGGGAGGTTGTATTCCACCGGGTCTTCCGCGGTGCTGATGTTCACCCCATCCTTGTTGAGGTCAGAGAGCGCCGAGTACAGCGTGGTGGTCTTGCCCGACCCCGTCGGCCCCGTGACCAGCACCATGCCCCAGGGCTGGTTGATCGCCCACTGGAAGTCGTTGAGCGGCTGTTGGTCGAAACCGAGCTTCGTCATGTCGAGCTGCAGGTTCGCCTTGTCCAGGAGCCGGAGAACGACCTTCTCTCCCCACATGGTCGGCAGCACCGACACGCGGAAGTCCATCTCCTTGCCCTTGCCGAGCTTCAGCTTGATACGACCGTCTTGCGGCAACCTTCGCTCGGCGATGTCCAGGGCGCTCATGATCTTCAGACGGCTCACGAGCGCCGCCCGCAGCTTCAGCGGCGGAGTCATCTCCTCCATCAGCACCCCGTCGACACGGTACCGGATGCGGAGCTTCTTCTCGTAAGGCTCCACGTGGATGTCGCTCGCGCCCTTCTTGATCGCGGCGAGCAAGATCATGTTCACCAGGCGCACGACCGGCGCGTCCTCGCTCGCCTTCTCGAGCTCCAGGATGTTGAGCTCCTCGTTGTCCTCGCCGAAGTCGATCTCCCCCTCGTCGAATCCAGCCATCACGTCGTCGTACGAGGGCCCGACGTTGTAGTAGCGCTCGATCGCGGCCACGATGGCCGACTCGGCAGACACCACGGGCTCGACGTTCAGCGCGGTGAGGAACTTGATGTCGTCGATGGCGTGCAAGTTCGTGGGGTCCGACATGGCGACGATGAGGGAGGCGCCGGCACGGGACAGCGGGAGGATCTTGTGCTTTTCGGCCACGTCCTGCGGCACGAGCTTGAGCACCTCGGGGTCGACCTCGTACTCGTCGAGGTTGACCGCGGGGACGCGGTACTGCGCCGAGAGGAAGTTCGTCATCTCGCGGTCGGATACGTACCCAAGCTTGGCGAGCGCGTAGCCGAGGTTGTTCCCGCTCTTGCGCTGCTCGTCCTGCGCCTGCCTGAGCTGCTGCAAACTGATCAGCTTCTCGCGAACGAGGAGCTCACCCAACCGGGTCGGATTTGGTGCCATGACACTCCAAGAAGTCGGGGACCGGCGTCCCATTGAACCACACTGACTCGCAGACCATACCAGCCCGGACGGCATGCGTGCCATGTCCTCTTCGCAGTTCGCATCGAACCCGCCGACCACCCTCTCCCACAGCCGTCCCGGGTTGAGGCCCGGCTACGATAATGGACGGATGACGGACATCAACTAGTCCCTACCGGGTTCAGGCTCGACCACGACAATGGGCGGATGACGGACATCAACTGGGAGCTGAGAACACGGAACACGGAACAGAGAACCAGGAACGGGCGGAGCCAGGGGCAACACGCACCGCCCAACTCCGCACACACCCTTCTGTGCCTTCTGCGTCCTCTGTGGTTCTCCGCAGGGCGATCCCGGTCGGCAGATGCCCCTTGGCTCCCCGGTCTTGTCGCGCGATGCTGCGGACATGGGACTGCTGGGCCGCATCGTCGATCGCCTCACCCGACCCAAGATCGAGGACCGAGGCGCGCGCCTGGAAGCCGAGGGACGACTGGAAGAAGCCTACGAGGCTTACATTTCGGCCGGGCAGGTCGAACACGCCGTCCGCGTCCTGCTTGCCCGCGCGGAATCGGAGCCCGACCCGAGACGACGGCTCGCCCTGCTGCAGGTTGCCGCGTCCCGCGCCCCGGAAGGCTCCCAGTCCAGCCGCGACGCACGTCGACGCGCTGCGTCCTTGCGCCTCGACCTGGCTCGCAGCGCCCGCGCCACGGCCCTGACCTCGGAGCTGCTCGACCTCGCCCGGCAGCTCGAGCAACTCGAGATGATGCAGGAAGCCGCCGAAGCCTACGGGCTGGCTGGCGACACCGACAACCAATCGCGCGTCCTCGTCGCGAGCGGGTCCATCGAAGCCCTGGAAGACTTGCTCGAGTTCCAGCGCGAGGACCGGGCCCGTCGGCGCGAGCGGGAAGTCGCCTGGAAGGAAATTCGTGACCTCGACGCCATCGGCAAGCGCCTCGCCTGCCTCGAACGCTGCGAACAGTGGCTTGCCAGCTTCCCCGACGACGAGGCCATCGCCACCTTCGCCCGGGGTGTCGAGTCGCGGGTCGTCCGATCGGGCGCGGTCACGCTGCTGCTGGAAGGCGAGCGCGTCGACCTGGTGGTCGACCACCCGCTCACCATCGGCCGCACCGATGCCTCGATCGATCTCCCCTCCCCCGCCCTCAGCCGCCGTCACATGCAAGTGCGCCGCGCGGGCGATCAGATCGTGGTCGAGGACCTCGGCAGCCGCAACGGCACCTGGATCGCGGGCGCCAGAGTGGATGGGGCTTTGCCCGTCGGCAACGGCGTCGACCTGAAGCTCGGGGGCCAGATCCCTCTGCGCCTGGAGCCCTGGCGCGACGGCGTGAAGCTGTTGCTCACGGGACGCGTGGTCGTGGCGTCCCTCGGGCCCCTGCGCGTCGGGGCCTTCTCGATCCTTCGGACAGAGTCCGGCGTGCTCCAGCTTTGCACGAACGTTCCCCCGGTCCTCAACGGGCTCACCGCGGAGGCTGCCATCGACCTCGCGTTCGGGGACAAGGTGAGCGCGACACGGAACGGACCCGTCGTGGTGGAGGTGGTGGCGTCGTGAGCTTCTTTTCGAAGTTGTTCAAGCGAGCACCGGTCGCTCCGCCCGCCCCGGCAGCAGAGGCTCCCCCCGCGCCCAGCCCGCGCCCTCCTGCAACGCCCGATGAAATTGCTTTGCTGGGGCGAGTGGGCGAGGTGGGGGGGCCTGACGAGCCCACGGCGGCCCGATTGCTCACGGCGGCCCTCGCCTCCCCGCGACAACGCGACGCGATCGACGCCCTGGCTCACGCGATGAGCGATCGAGACGTTCCCGAGCGGCTGCGCTTGGCCTGTGCGCACGCGCTCGTGCAACGTGGGGATGGCCGACAAGCGCTCGCGTTTCTGCAGCACGTCTCGGAAACCCCTTCCCTGCTGCTCAAGGCCGATCTGCTTCACGACCAAGGCCAGGTGGCCGTCGCGCTCTCCGTCATCGAGCGCGTGCTCGCTCGAAGCATCGACACGCCCGGGGCACGCGAGCGGCACCAACGATGGCGTGCCTTGGTCTCCCCCCAAATCCAGCAGCCCCAGGGGCGACACGACGTCACCGTAGCGGTGCCAACCACGCAGCAGACGCCGTTCCGCATCCTGCGGGAAGTGGCACGCGGCGGCGCGGGCACGGTGTACGAAGCGCGGGACGACGTACTGGGTCGTCCGCTCGCGCTCAAGGTCTATCACAAGACGTCGGAGCGGGAGCAGATCCGGCGGGAAGCGCAGGTGGCCGTCGAGCTTGCAGGCGCGGGGGTGATCCGGGTGCACGACGTGGACCTGGAGGCGGGGTGGGTTGCGCTGGAATGGTTGCCGCGAGGCTCGGTGCGCGACGTGCTGCGAGACGGGGACGCGAGCGGGCTGGGAGATCCGGAAGCGTTCGTGCGAGGGCTCGCGTATGCGCTGTCACGGGTGCACGCGCGGGGGTGGGTGCACGCGGACATGAAGCCCGCCAACATCTTGGTGGGGTCGTCGGGAGAGCCGTTGCTGAGCGACTTTGGGATCGCGGTGCGTGCGGGAGAGGCGAGCCGAGGAGGCAGTGCGGGCTATCTGTCGCCTGAGCGGCTGGCGGGTTCTGCGCTTTGCCCCGCGGACGACGTGTACGGGTTCGGGCGGCTCCTCGAGGACGCGGTGCGGACGGGGCATCCGGCGTGGCAGGCGTGGTGGCCGTTGGCGGAGCGCTGCATGGCGGTGCGGGAGGCCCGGCCGCAGGACGGGCGAGGGTTGTTGGGGATCTTGGGGTAGCTATCAGCAACAAGCTCGGGTGAAGCGCTCGAGCTCGCGGAGAAGGCTCGAGCCTCCCCGCTTCTGCCGCGGGCTGCGCGCTTCGACATATTGCACCGGGAAAGCCCACGGCAGACCGGGGACCACGAAAGCCCGGCGGGTGCCGGGCTGACTGGGTGCAGGCGCCAACAACGCGGAGTCGAACCTCGGTTGGCTCCCGCCTCGCCTCACCACCCCGGCAAGGCCGGGGTTTCGCGATGCGCTTCCTGCCGTGGGCTTTCCCAGTCACAGCGACGGAACACAGAAAGCCCGCGGCAGAAGCTTGTCCACGGTGGCCGCCGAATCAGGACGTCGGTAGTCATGTCGCGAACTATGAAGAGGGCTCAAGGGAGCCGCTGGGAGATCGCGACCCACCCCCGCAAGGCTGGACTCGGCGGTGCCGAGTCGCTACGGCGGCGGATTTGTACCGACTCGTGCTCGTGCACCAAGGGTCATGGAATGAGCCCGAACCTGTAGTCGTCCAGGATGCGCCCGAGCTGCGGCCCGTACGCCGGATCGAGGAAGGTCGTGTCCGAAACGATGGACAGCGCAGGCTCCACGCGCGAGAAGATGGCGGCCGACAGGCGGCTGGGGTCATGCCGCGCGCGATACAGTGTCCCGTCCGGCTGGCTGGGATGATCGTGGATGGCCTTGGACCAGCGGTGGGAGAGCCGGTAGTCGTCGCCGGAGGTCAGCCGGGCGTCGGCCCTAATGCGTGCGAGCCCCTTGCCCGTCAAGTCCAACAAGCGAAGGGGCCGTGCGCTCGTGATGACGGCAATGCCTCGCACGGCCAGCTCGCCCATCGTGACACTGCGAACGCCAGTGGCGTGGCCGAACGTCTCGATGAAGGCGCAGTGGGCGTCCACGCCGACGTACAGGACGCCGAACTCGCCAGCCGGGGCGTCGAACCTGTTCTTGCCGCCCGTGCCGAAGAACAGCGGCCCATGGCCGACCTTGTGGACCCGGTACCACCGGCAGGTGCGCCGCGTCGTGCTGATCTTGGACGAGTCGAAGTCGGCCGGGGGTTCAGGGTGGAGGTTGGTCGGCACGTCAGGCGGCCCCGTGCTCGCCGAACGCCTTTGCAGCCTTCAGCACCTTCTCGACCCGGCCCTGGCGGAGCATGTCCAAGGGTCGCTTGCCTCCGAGCCGGTGGCTTCCGGAGACGAAGAAGCGAAGGCATGCCCACGGCGGGTGTGCCGCCAGGGTCTGGAGTGTTTCCTCAAGTCCAGACAGGACGCCCGTCTCCGTGAACTGCCAGCGGGGGTAGAGCAAGCTGCGGCTCCCCATCGACACTGCCAGGAGCTTGCCCGCCTGCCGTCGCTTGTCCACGGCCTGGCGGCTGATGTGCAGGTGCTCCGCAACTTCACCGACCCCCATGGGGAGGCCTTCCACGCCCAGCATCTCGCGCTGGGCTACGAGGCCCCTCGTCCTGGCGCGGGCGAGCGGGTCAGGGGAGGCGGGCAGATGGTCCGCGAGCCGCTCGACGAGGACATGTGGGAAATCGTCGTCGCTGGGGAGCTGGCGGAGCTGCTCCTCGCTCAGGTGGGCCGCAACACGGGACAGCTCGCGGATGCCCCCCATGATGAAGCGGAGCCGTCGAGGTTGGCCATCGAACCGGCGCTCGATGCTGCGCAGGGCGTCTTCGAGGTTTTCGGTCTGGGCTTGGGATGGTGCCATGCAATGAGCATGGTTGTAGAAAGCAACTTCGTCAACCGACATTGACAACTTCGTCAACCCATCTCGACGACCAGCGGGCCTCGCCTGGCTCCGCCGGCACGCCCAGACCGTAGATCTCCTCGCGTGCTCGGTCGACACGCGGTCGAGTCGCGAGAGAAAGGGGTGGTCGTGTCCCACGGAGCGAAGCAGCAGCACGTATCCTGGTTTATTGACAGTATGGAGAGTCGGATTGGAAAAGGAGGAGGAACCCATGCACACCAACTTCCTTCGTGCGATCGCGCTCGGACTCGTCCTCTCTGGCTTCATCGGATGCAGTGATGAGCAGGCCGGCGAGGAGGCTCCCTCCATCAGCCAGGGGGCGATCAACGATGCCGCGCCGGACAACACAACCACAGGCGATTCACCCCTGGACCCGGTGCAGGTTCCCGAAACGGGGGCCTCGTGCGAGGTCATTCCCCTCGATCTTCCCTGCCCCGACTACGACGCCAGACTGATCCCAATTGAGTCAGCCGCCGTGCGGGCGTGGCTCGGGGCGGATGAGATCCCTGTCCGTGCCCAATCCTACGCACCGGGCAGCCCCGCTCTCCCACGGATCGGCTTCGCGACCTTCGACGACCAGCAAGTCATCGCGCGGCTCGTCGACACGTGCGGCGCGGTTCACGGGGTTTCTGGCACACCCACTGTGGAGGAGACTTCCGACTCCTTCCGCCTCGAAGACGTGGAAGGAAGCGCCTACTGCAACAAGGGTTCCGGGCTTTGCACCTGCTCGCGCTCCGAGCCCTTGGAGCAAGCTGTCGTCACCGACGCCGATGAAGCGGTCAACGTGGCCTTGGGGCGGATCGTCGAGCTGGGGTTGGTAGACTTGCCCGACCACGTGACCGTGGACGTCATCGGCGTGACCGTGACACAGCCGCAGGAAGCATACGGCGTATCATTCGGCTACCGATACGATGGCGTACCGGTTCTGAAGGACAGTGCAGCGACCGTGGGGTTGGCGTCGAACGGCGGGCTCCTGCGCTATCATGAACTCGCGCCTCGCATTGCCGGAGAGGTCGGCGAGCCTGTCGAACTGGTCGACGAGGCTGGAGCCGAGGCTCGGCGCAACGCCGCGTACGCTTGCTATCCGGTGCTGGCGATGCAGTGCGGGTACACGGTCGAGTCGGAGACAGAAGCTGGGGTTGGTTGCCTGATCGACTATGACAACTTGGACTCGGGCGATCCGATGACGGACATCGTCAGCGAAGAGATCAGCCTCGACCAGCACCAGCCCTGATCGGGTCGTATGCCTGCGGTGAACGGTTTCTGTCTTGTTCACGGTGAGGGAACTACGCCGCGAGCGACCGCTGCAACACCTTCTCGTAGATGGCGAAGGTAGCCTCCGCCATGCGGCGTGAACTCAACGTGGCCGCACGAGCCAGACCACGCGTACGCATCCGCTTCGCCACGCCACGCTCGTACGCGATGCGCCGCATGGCCGCCGCGATCTCGTCCTCGTGCTCGGGGTTGATCAACTGGGCCACGCCCTCGGCGATCTCTCCAGCCGCCGCGCGCCCCGAGGTGACCACGGGGCAGCCACACGCCATCGCCTCCGCCACCACCGTCCCGTACGCTTCGTGAAGGGTCGGATGGCACAAACAGATGGCTCCCTGGTACAGCGCAACGAGGTCCCGCGAGGCCACACCGCTGAGCAAGTGCACGCGACCGTCGAGCCCGAGACGGGCAGCCAACCGCATGATCGGCTTGGACTGCTTGCACATGGCCTGCACGAAAGCCAGGTGCACGTCCGGGTCGCTCTTGAAGGCCGCCGCGAACGCTTTGATCAACCCCTCGTGATTCCGGTACACGGCGGCACGGCCGACATCCAGCACGAAGCGAGGCGCGCCCCCGAGCAACCGCGAGACGATCCGGTGCACGCGTGCCACGGCCGCATCGTCCTCGCGGTCGAGCGGCTTGAAAACCTCCCCCACACCGTGATGGATCACGGTCACGCGGTCCGAGGCGAACGGTGCTGCCTCCTCGATCTCTCGCTTCGTCGCGAGGCTCGGAACGATGATGTGGGCCGACCGGCGCAACGCATCGGCCACGTACCTCCGACACAGGGTGGCGGAGAGTCGGCCCGAGACGCCGCGCACGCTGAGCCACGACGGGTTCGTGAGCCACACCAAGTCATGCACGGTGGTGACGACGGGCACGGAGAGGTTCGGCGGGAAGAAGCCGCCGGTGGCGTGGAACAGGGTGGCGCCGTCGGTGCGGAGATTCTTGTGCAAGAGCATCGGGGCGAAGGGGCTCTCGGGGTCGCCCGGGACGAAGACCTCGTGCGTGTTGGGGCGGTAGCCGAGACGTCCTGGCGCGTCCTTGTGGCGCAACCACACGAAGTGCTCGTGCGGTGCGATGTCGGGGAGGTGGTCCGCCAGAGACCGCTGATAGGCCAAGAGCCCAGTGGGGTAGGCCATCACGCTCCGACAATCGACGAAGATCATCCTGAATCGCTCCATGAAGCCCGCCCGGCGAGCCGGTGAGAAGACTTGCACGCCGCTGCGCTGCGGACAACACCGAACCGCGGCGGGACGAGACCGTCAAGGTTCTCCGAGGCGCGTCAGCAGGCCGCAGTGGGGCTGGTACGGGTATCGCCCGGTCCCTCATGGACGGTAAGATGGCGGCGCGTGGCAACATCAGGACGAACCATCGAGCCTCCCGGCTCACGTTCCAGGGAGTGTCTGCACCCCCCCTCGTGCTCGTGCTCAGCGACAGCGGTGCTCGTGCTCGTGCTCGATCCTTCAATGCGACCGTGGAACACCGGCGCCTGGGCGCTGAGGTTGGAGACACGATCCGGTGAAGCGTGCGTTTGCTCGTCCTCGCTCGCTCTGGTTCCAGTAGCCCGCGTACCACAAAGGCGGCGAGCACGAGCACGAGCACGAGCACGAGCACGAGCACGAGCACGAGCACGAGCACGAGCACGAGCACGAGCACGAGCACGACCAGAGAGTATGCGAACACTCCCTAGGTTTGCCCATCGAGCGAACCGATGGGGCGCGGCCGCGCTCTTGCTTCTGCCTTGCCTCGCTTCGCTCACAGCCTGCCGCCTGCAGAACCTGAATGAGCCACCCGACGCTTCGTCGACCCACGATCCGGCGACTTCGGCAGCGGCGCCCCTGTCCCCTCCCCCGGCAGTGTCCAGTGCCGGCGCCTCCGAAACGAAGGACGCTCCCGCCGTTGGCGCTTCAGCCGCGACCAGCACCTCCGCTGCGCCTCGCGCGTCAAGTCCTCCACCAGCCACGTCACCTGACGAACCGGACGGCCCTGGGGGAACGGTCGTGATCGCCATCGGAGGCGCAGGGGCTGACCCGTCGCTGTCGGTGGGCGTGGAGGGGGCTGTGCGGGCGAGCGTACGAGCGCTGGAGAAGGGAGTCATGCCCCTGGAAGCGGCGGCGGAGGGCCTGGCGGTACTGGAGGACAACCCGTCCTTCAACGCAGGCCGTGGTTCGTCCGTGCGACGGGACGGGACTTCGATCCAGATGGACGCGCTGGTGATGGACTCGGAAGGGAGGTTGGGCGGGGTTGCGGGCATCGTTCTCGTGCGGAATCCCGTGCGCGTAGCGTGGGATGTCGCGCTCGCGGGTCACGGCGTCATGGGAGGCCCGGGAGCCCTCGGCTTCGCGAGGGACCACGGCCACGTGGCGTTCGACCCTTGGACTCCGCGAGCGTTCGGGCAGTGGGAGATGGCGATGTCGAAGCACCGGGCCGACGGTAGCGCGGAGCCAGGAGAAGAGGTGCGAGCGAAGCCGGAGAGGGCGACGCCCGATTCGGTGTCCGTAACCCCGCACAACGCGGTGCTGCTGTTGCGCACCCAGGACGATCGATTCGCGGCGGCCGCGAGCGACGGGGGGATGGCAGCCGGACTTCCGGGAGGCATTGGCGCTGTCCCCATCCCCGGAGCGGCGGTCTTCGTGGGCCCGGATGGGACGGTCGTGGTCAGCGGTCCGGCGAACGCGCTCACGCAGAGGGCGCTCGCCCACGCGATGTACGAGCGCATGGTGCAAGCCGACTCGCCACGTCAGGCGGTGTCTTTCGGGCTCGAGCAGGTCCCGGATGGCATCCCCATCGCGGCGGCGGCCGTGAACCGACGGGCATTCCACGTGGGGTCTCGCGGTCCTGTGGCATGGGCCTCCCTTCCCACCGCAAGCGGGCCTCCCCGGGGCGGGACGGCCCCGCCATGAGCCTCACCATCCTGCTCGTCCTGGTCGTCATCTTCAGCTTCGGGTTTGGACACCTTCTGACGCGGTACGTCTCGCGGTACATCGCGCTGTCGGGCGCCGAGTACTTGCTGGTCGGCGTGCTGATCGGCCCCCAGGTGCCTCCGCGCCTGATGACGGCAGAATCCCTGACCCGGTTGGAGCCGTTCATTGCCTTGCTGCTGGGGTTGGTCGGCTTCGTGGTGGCGCTGCACACCCGTGACGTCTTTCGCAATGTGCGCAACGGTCTCGCAGGACTGATGTCGGCCATCCTGGTGCTGGTGACCGTCGCGGGCGCCATGCTGTTCTTGGCGGACCGGCTGCTGCCGCCGACCCCCGAGGCCTTGACCTTCCACTGGGAGGTCGTTCGGACGAGCCAACACGCGCTCGTGTTCAGGCTGACCACGAGCCACGTGTGGATGGCGCTCGCCCTTGGCGCCGCGGCCTGCGTCGCCTCCCCCTTCGTGATCGAGTCTGCGGCCAAGATGCTGAAGGCCCAGGGGCCCGTCACGGACCTGCTGCGTGGGGCCGCCACGCTCAGCCAGGTGCTCGCCGTCGTCGTCGTGGGAGTCGCCGTGGCCACTGCCCGGTCCGCCGACACCGCCACCGGGGTTGGATTGTCCGTTGGCATGGCGCTCGCCACCGCGGCCGTGGTGGGCGTCGTATGCGGCTTATTGTTCACGCTCTTCATCGGCCAGGAGAAGGATGCCGTACGCATCTTCCTTGCCACGGCGGGGGCAGTGATCTTCGCCTCTGGGGTGGGCACGGCCCTGGGGCTGTCCCCGCTGTTCGTGAACCTCGTGGCGGGGGTCACCGTAGCCCTCACGTCCCGGCATGCGCAGCGCCTTCGCGACGAGCTCGACCGACTGCAACACCCGTTGTTCGTGCTGGTGATGATCTTCGCAGGCGCGCTGTGGTCGCCCGTGTCCGGATGGGTCTGGCTCTTTCCGATCACGTACTTCGTGGTCCGGTACGTGGCGCGCCGAGCCTTCACGCGGGCCTCGGTGCGCATCCTGGCCCCGACCCAGGTGCTCTCCACACGCATCGGCAAGGGACTCCTCGCCCAAGGAACGATGGCCGTGGCCGTGGGTGTGGACTTCTCCCAACGCTTTCCCCACTACGCTTCGGCCGTCCTGACCACCGTGCTGATCGGCACCCTCGTGAGTGACCTCTGGAGCGCACGCGCCTTGCGCGCCGTTCTGCTCGACGCCGGGGAGTCGTCGGACGAGGCCATCCCCGCATCCACCCGGAGGGCGCCGTCGCCATGAGACGGGTCGTCGTCCTCGGCGTGTTGCTGGCCATGATGCTTGCCATCACGGCACTGCAATCGGAGGAGGTCTCCCACGACCCCATGACCCTTGCGGCCATCGGGTTCGTGATCCTCGCTGCCTTCACGGTATCGGAGGTCGGCAGCCTCCTTCGCCTGCCCCGGGTGACGGGCTACATCGTCACCGGTCTCGCGCTCGGCCCCGCCGCCGCGAACATCCTCTCCGCCGACGTCGTCGTCGAGATGAAGATGTTCAACACCCTGGCACTCGGGCTGATCGCGACAGGCGCAGGCCTGGAGCTCGACCTGACCCGCTTGCGGAAGGTCTGGAAGACCCTGTTCGCCACCGTCGGCGCGAAGGTGCTGCTCAGCGGAAGCTTCGTTGTGGCCACCCTCATCGGCGTTCAGTCGGCCCTCGGGTCCCTCTCGATCCCGTCGCAAGGGCAGCTCATTTCCCTGGCTCTGGTGCTCGGCGTTCTGTCCATCACCACGTCGCCAGCCATCGTGCTCGCCGTGCTCGACGAGACGAAGGCCAAGGGACGCATGAGTGACCTTGCCCTCGGTGCTGCCGTGCTCAAGGACGTGGTCGTGGTGGTACTGCTGGCGGTGGTGGTCGCGGTGTCGCGCACGCTGCTCGCTCCTGGGGCGGAGATCGAGGCAGCGTTACTCCTGGACGTAGCGAAGGAGATCGTGGGCTCGGCTGCCGCGGGTGCGGTGCTCGGGGTGCTTCTCATCCTGTACGTCCGCTACGTCCGCGCGGAGATGTTGCTGTTCGTGGCGGCCATGATCCTGGTGGTTTCCGAGCTGGGCATGGCGCTGCACCTCGAGCTTCTGTTGGTGTTCATCGTGGCGGGGTTCGTGGTCCGCAACTTCTCCCGCCACGAGGCCGAGCTGGCCAATCCGCTCTCTCTCGTGTCGCTGCCGGTGTTCGTGCTTTTCTTCACCAACGCGGGCGCCAGCGTGGACCTGTTGACCACCTGGCGGATCCTGCCGCTCGCGCTCGCGATCTGCGCAGCCCGGGCGATCGCGTTCTTCCTCAGCGCCCGGACGGGCGGTGCCGTGGGCAAGGAGCCCGAGCAAGTCCGGCGCCACGCGTGGCTCGGATACCTCCCCCAAGCTGGAGTCACCCTCGGGCTGGTCGGGCTCGCCGCTCAGCAGCTGCCAGAGCTGGCGGGGCTCATCTCCTCCACTGGCATGGCCGTGGTCGCCATCAACCTGCTCGTCGGCCCCATCACTTTGCGCCATGCCCTGCGAATCACCGGGGACATTGCAGGCACGGCTCCATCGGATGCCGAGGAAAAACCGCCCAGCAAGCGCCCCAGCATCCTTCCCGAAGTGCCCCTGGAGCAGGTTGCCGCGGAAGCCGAGCGAGCCGTCCGCGTCGCTGTCTCGGCGATCGCTGCCATGCAAGACGAGAAGCTCCGCTTCATGGCCGAGCGCACGCACACACGGTTGGGACAAACCGCCAACGAATTCGTGCGCGACGTCCTGGAGCCTTGGGCGGCGGGCTTTCGAAAGCAGCTGTCCAAGACGCTCGCCTCCATCCCAAAGGATGGGAGCCTGGAGGCGACGTGGGTCCAGGCCTTCCCGGCACCCGACATGGCCGGCCGCGGCGAAGCCTGCCGACGTCTTTACGAAACGATGCACTCGGTGGTTCCGATGCTCCCGGACCACATCTCGGTGGCCCTCGAGGCCCGGCACCGGTCCGTGCGGGGCGACGACGCCCTTCACGTGAAGGTCAGAAAGCGACTGCGAGCGCTCTCGAAGCTGGCCTTGCGGCGCGAGCCTCGTCGCATCGTCCCCGTGCGACTGGCCGCGAGGGTCACGCTGGAACCTCCTCTCTCCTCGATCAGCGCCAGCGTGCTCACCGCGTGGTGCGCCTTCGAAGCGGAGATGTTGGAGCACGTGAGCACCTTCGCTGCCGGCCAGCAGTCCCGCGAGTCAGTTGAAGACCGCGTGCGCTCCGAGGCCGAGGCCTGGCTCCTTCGGGTCCGCGCATCCCTCGATGTCGCCCTGTCCGCCGGAACCGCGTCCTTGGCCCACGTGCTTTCGGACGTGGGGTCCCCGACCATGCAAACCACGGCCCTGCGGTACTCGGCCGTCGAACCGCAAGTCCGGGACGCGCTTCGGCGTCTGCAAGACGAACCCGCGGCCTGGACAGCCAAGCTCGACGCAGCGCGCTCTGGGCCGTACCTCGCCGCGTGTCTTTCGCACATCGAACAGGCCGCCCGCGACGCGATCGAGCAGCACGTGCTGGACCGGTCCAGCAGCGCGGTGCAAGGCATGGTGCCCATCATCCTCACCGTGCGCGAGCGGATCCATGCCATCCGGGAGACGGTCGAGGAGGCTGCGGGCCCCCTCGACGCCAAGGCGCTCCAGCAGGACTGCCGAGACGCCTACCCGCAACGCTCGGAGCTCCGGGTCGATCGCAGCGGCAGCCGCCTCCGCCCGTCCGCGTCGGTCCACAACGTCGCCCTCATCCTGCGAAACGTTGTGGCCGAGCTTCCCGAACAGATCACCACGCTCCAGCCTCACGTCGTCTTCCGCAAAGTCTCGCGCGCCAGGGACGTCGCAACCCGGACCATCCGCCTCCGCGACCTTGCCACCCAACACATGCTCTGGTCTTTCCTCCCCACCCTCGACGACTGCGTGCAGGGGGCATCGTCGGTACTCGCACGGGCGAATGCCAGGGTGCGCGACGCGATCGACAAGGTCATGGACGCGCTCGAAGGGCTTGGCGACGGCCCGGAGGACGAGGCCCAGGACACGGACGAGGTGTTGGGCGCCCTGCGCGAAGCGGAGCTACGGCTTCAGGAGCTCGAAACCGAGATCCGCGCCACCACGGACGCCCTGCGCCTCCGCGTGAAGCGCTGCGCGCAAGCGGCTTCCGAGACCATGCACGAGGAGTCCACTGGAAAGGTCGCGGGGGGGCCTCCGTCGGGCGAACCCACCGTGTCCGCACGCGCGAGAGAGCATCTCTCGACCGTAACCGCGCCGCTGCGCTTGCGATGGGTCGGCTTCCGCACGCGATGGGGGGAGCTCTGGAACCGATTGCGCCGCAGCGCCCTGTCCAAGGACATCCGACTGCGGTTGGAGAAACCGGTGCTCGACGCAGCGAGCATCCGTGCGTACATGCACCGGTGGCGGGCTCCCATGGGGATGCCCGACACATACGCCCGCTTCTTCGATGACGAGCCGGTACGCGAGCACCGAAGGTTCACGGCCAACGAACGCGTCTACGAGGCCCTCCTTGCCGCCGAGCGCGCGTGGAACGGCGGCGCCCCCGGCTCCGCGCTCCTGGTGGGCAAACACGGTTCGGGGCGAACGTCGCTGCTGAACCTGTGCGAGATCGAGATGTCCGCTCCGCGCCTTGCTCGACCCAGCCGAACGACGACGCCGAGGAACACTGGACTGGTCGGTGCGCTCGCTCTGGATCTTGGGTGCCAGCCGCGCACGCGCCATGTCGTGCATGCGCTCCGACAAACTCGGACCTTGGTGTTCATCGACGACCTGGAGCAGTGGCTGACCCCTGATGCTACCGGCGTCCGGGAGCTGGAACGGTTCCTCAACCTGGTCGTCCGAACCCGCAAGGAAGTGTTCTGGCTGGCAAGCATCAGCTCCGAAGCGCTCGAGTTGATCGAGGAAGCGGTTCCCGTGCGGCAAGCCTTCGGGCACGTGGTCACCCTGCAACCCCTGAAGCTCGACGAGCTGATCCGTGCGGTGGAGGGACGCCACCTTCTCACCGGAATGGAGGTGCAATACCCACGGACCATCACGAGCCGTTTGCTGGGAAGACTGCAGCGGACGAGCGATCGGATTCTGTTCTTCCGCGCGCTTCTGGGAAACAGCGAGGGCAACCTCGGACGCGCGCTCGGGCTGTGGCTGCGCGCAGCCCGGCTCGACCAGGACGGCTCCGTCACGCTGCAGATGCCACAAGGCTTGCACGTCGGCTTGCCCTTCATCGACCAGATGAACGTTAGAGAAATCGCGGTCCTCGTCCACATAGCGCGCTTCGGCGCCATGACCGTGGTCGAGGTGGCGACGGGTCTCGGGATCGATCTCGATGCCGCCGAGCGGCATGTCGAGTTCCTTCGGATGGCGGGGCTGCTCGAGTTGGCCGACGGGTCCGAGACGGAGTTCTGCATCCCCCGGTCCGTACGCCCCCCCATCCTCACGGGCTTGCGTAACGTGGGGGCCTGGTCATGAACCAGCAGTTCGACCTCCGTGCCCGCGCGAACGCGACCCTCGCATGGCTGGGGGTCTTCTTGCTCTCCGGGTGCGAGGACAGCTCCCCTTCGGTTCACGCGACCGGCACGGGACTGAGCGCGGAGCTTTCGCGAGAGGCAGCCGCCGTCATGCGCCTGCTCGGATGGACCGAAGTCTTGCTGGCCTTTGCAATCGCCGGGATCGGATGGGCAGCCATCCGGCTCATTCAGAGCGGCGTCGTGCTGGCATGGCAGGTGGGCATGGACACCGAGCGTCGCCTCGCCCCCGTCCGCTCCGCCGCCAACGTCATCATCCTGAGCACCGTGGCCATCTTGCTGCTGCGACGATCCCTCGTGGCTGCGCCCGTCATCACGTTGCTGGCGCTCGTTGTGGTCTCGGGCGCCGCCGCGCTCGTGCTCGCCCACCCCATCCAGAACGTCTGGGCGGGGTTCGTGCTCGCCTTCCGTCGTCGCATCCGAGCAGGAGACAGGGTCACCGTCGCGGGCCAGGTCGGCATTGTTCTCGACATCAGCCTGACCCAGCTCCACCTTCGCGGTCCCGATGGCGCGTCGATCTTCATCCCGAACCGCGTGGTGTTGAACCAGGCCCTGCGGGTCGAACAAGCCAAGAACACCGAGACCGTGATCGTCCAGGTGGTTCCCGACGCCCGCACGACCCCCGACGCCATCAAGGCAGTGCGACGAGCGGCGCTGTTCAGCCCCTTCCGTGTTCCGGGCACGGCCATGGACGTACAGGTTGTGGACAGCGGTGCCGTCCAGGTAACGATCCAGGTGTGGTCGGGACGAACGGTACGCGAGGCGCGCATCCATCTCGAAGCACGCCTGCAAGCCTTGCTCCTGCACGATGCGGCCGCAGACGCCCCGAAGCTGCCGGTGTCCTGAGGTCAGCCGGGGAACATCCGCTCCGCCGCCTCGTCCAGCCGCACGAAAGCATACCCCGCGTCGCGCAGCGTGCGGATCACCTCCGTCAGGACGAGCAGCTTGCGGTCGAGAGGCACGCGCACGTCGGGTTGATGGGCCACGAGCGCCTGCAAACCGTCGGAGGAGTCGAGCAGGTCGATCCCATGGAGCTCTAAGTTGACGAGGGGCTCGCCCACGACCATGCGGGTGAGCCATTGCGCGCCTCGGAGCCCGGCCAGGGTCAGGCTCGTACCGATATACGGCAAGCGAAGCCCTCGCGTGACCTGGATGGGCAGCTCGATCGGACCGTCTCCGCGGCGCGGATAGGGGCGGCCGAGCCGATACGGTTGGGTCGGAGCGAGCAGCGCGCGCGGGTGATCCACGATGGACCGGCTGCTGCGCCCGCGGGCGGTGATGACGGCCATCGCAGCGGCCTTGGCCGCGTGGTAGGCCGGGCAAGGGAAGACCGAGGAGTCGTAGAGGACCTGTGCCTCACGAAGCACATCGATAAGCGCATCCGTGACGACGTAGCCAGGGGATCGGAAGCCGCGCGGCCGAACGCCTGTGGCCTTCTCGATGAGAGCGGCACCTTCGACGACCTGACGTCGGATCGCCCCAGGGTCGAGGCGTGTGAGGTCGTAGAAGTGATCGAGGGAGTGGTTGGCGATCTCGTGCCCGTGGTCGGCAAGCGATCGCAAGGTGTTCGCGCTGTCCTGGTCGCGCAGGTCGGCAGCGATGGCGAACAGCGTGAGGGGGATGCCCTCGGAGGCCGCGAACTGGTCGAGGCGAGCGAGGGCGGTGCGATAGACGGCGTGGGCCGTGAGGCCGTCGGGCGCGGTCAGGCCGTGAATGTCGAAGTAGTTGGGGATCTCATCGAGGTCGACGGAGACCGCACAGAGGCGGGGTGCGGGGCGGGGCATGGGAGGTCAGGAGCACGGCGGGGGAATCAGGCGCCGGCCATCTTCTTGGCTTCCTCAGCGAAGTCCTCTTCCGCACGGGAGAGGCCTTCACCGAGCTGGAAGCGCACGAAGCCGAGCAGCTTGATGCTGCCGCCAGCGGCCTTGGCTGCTTCCGCACGGACCTCGTCGACCGACTTGCCGTTCTCGATGACGGAGTTCTGGTCGACGACGCAGATGTCGGTGTACCACTTGTTGACCTTGCCCTCGATGATCTTGGGCCAGGCCTTCTCCGGCTTGCCTTCTTCCTTGAGCTGCCCGGCGAAGATTTCCTTCTGCTTCTCGACGTCGGCCGCGGGGACCTGGGAGCGATCGAGGTAGAACGGGCTCATGGCAGCGATCTGCATGGCCGTGTCGTCCACGAACTTCATGAACGCTTCGTGCTTCAGGACGGCGTCGTTCTCCGCCTCGGTGGCCAGGAGCACGCCGATCTTGCCGTTCATGTGCACGTAGGAATGCACGCAGCCGACGGGGGCGCTCAGCGTGAGGCGCTGCATGCGACGCACGTCGATCTTCTCGCCGATGGTGGCGATGAGCTCGTCGCGGGTTTCGGCGACGGTCTTGCCGGCGGCCATCTTGGAGGCGAGGATCGCGTCGAGGTTGGCAGCCTTGCCTGCGATGCCGGCGACCTCGTCGACGAAGGCCTTGAACTTGTCGTTGCGGGCGGCGAAGTCCGTCTGGATGTTGATTTCGACGAGGGTGCCGACGCGGCCGTCGGCGGCCATGTTGGCTCGGATCTCGCCCTCGGTGGCGGTGGCGGAGGCGCGCTTGGCGCTCTTGGCCTTGCCCTTCTTGAGGATGATCTCGACGGCCTTGTCGATGTCGCCTTCTGCCTCGACCAAGGCGTTCTTGCAATCGGACATACCGGCCGCCGTACGCTCGCGAAGCTCACGGATCAGCTGGGGGGTAACGCTAGCCATGACACATACTCCTTGTCGCTCGGTCGACGGCTCCTGGTCGCCAACCTGAAAGTAACGATACGAGGGGGGGAAAGGGGGTTGGGCTTAGCGGTGGGTGCCGCCGCCGCCACCACCACCGGGGCCGCCACGGGGCCGGCCACGGTAGATCGAGGGCTCCGGCCCGCGGGGGGCACGGGGAGCCTGCACGCTTTCCACGGGACCCTCGTCCCCACGGCCCGCGAGCACGTCCTTGCGACGCTCGGCGCCTTCGAGGCAGGCGTCTGCCACGCGCGAGCAGATGAGCTTGATGGCGCGAATGGCGTCGTCGTTGCCGGGGATCACGATGTCGACCTGGTCGGGGTCGCAGTTGGTGTCCGTGATGCCGACGACGGGGATGTTGAGCTTACGGGCCTCGTGAACGGCGATCTTCTCCATGGAGGGATCGACGACGAACATGACGTGGGGCAGGCCGCCCATGTTCTTGAGGCCGCCGAGGTACTTCTCGAGGCGGGTGCGCTCTTTTTCGAGCTTGATGACTTCCTTCTTGGGAAGCTGCTCGTGGGTGCCGTCTTCCGCCATGCGCTCGAGGGCGCGGAGCCGGTCGAGGCCTTGCTTGATGGTGCGGAAGTTGGTGAGGGTGCCGCCGAGCCAGCGGTTGTTGACGAAGTACATGCCGGCGCGGAGGGACTCCTCGCGGACGATGTCTTGCGCCTGGCGCTTGGTGCCGACGAACAGCACGTTGCCGCCGCGAGCTACGGCTTCGGTGATGAAGTCGTAGGCGCGCGTGAAGAGCTTTGCGGTCTGGTCGAGGTCGATGATGTGGGTGCCGTTGCGCGCGCCGTAGATGTAGGGGCGCATCTTCGGGTTCCAGCGCTTGGTCTGGTGTCCGAAGTGGACGCCGGACTCGAGCAGGGCGCGCACGGACAGGGCGGGTGCGCCTGCTGCACGCGGGGCAAAGCTCGGCATCTCGGGGGCGGGTTCGGCAGGGGTCTGGACGGATAGTTCTTCGGTCATTTGCGCGCTCCTTTCGGTTGCTTCCTCCGCTCCACCGGGCAGCCAACCCACCGTGGTGGGCACCGGACTGACCGCTTGCGCTGTGGAGCGTGTGTGGTTTCCCCCTGCGGAGATGCAGGGAGGGCGAGGACTTTAGACGCAACGGGCGGGGTGTCAAGGGAGGTTCTCGCGGGCCATGGGGAAAACTAGAACGGCGGTTCCCTCAAGTCAGCCCGAGCCCGAAAACCACAGAGGGCACAGAAGGCACAGAAGGGGTGAGAACGTGTTCGCCACGTTGTCCCACCAGACGTTGTTCACCACATGGTTGTCGGAGCCCGCGTCGATGGCGATCGTGCCCACGGACGACCCGGGCATCCTCACGATGTCGTTGTTGTAAAACCGCAGGCCGTCCATGGTCCCAGTCAACCCCGGAGGCGGCGCCCGTCGCACCCGGACGAACAAAGACGCATTGTCCCCCGCACGAGATGGGAGGCTCGACGGCTCCGCCGCCCGACCCTCCGGTGCCAGCACTCCCCGCCGAGCCGGCCGCTCCCGCGACTCCGGCTGCACCGCCCGTTGCCCCCGCGGAGCCACTCACGCCTGCATGACCACCTGTGCCACCCGTCCCCCCGCCAGTTCCCGCGGTGCCAGCGTTCCCCGCCGTACCGGCGGTGCCTCCGGTGCCTCCGGTCGCCGCGGGTCCGTCGCCTTCGTCGTTCCCGCAACCGGGCACGATCGCCACGAACGCAGCGAGCGCGAGGAGCGCGACGGAACGCACCTTGCTGGATCCAAGGCTGAACACCGAAGAGGAAATCGAGAGATCGCCCATCATGTGCCCTCCGAGTGACGGCGTGCCTTAACGTGCCCCCAACTTGGCAGTCCTTCGTCCCCAGCACTTGCTTGCCCGGTCCGAACAACTCGATCGTCGAATACCCCTCCGCTCATTGCCCCACTCGCTCAGCGCCAACCACAACCCGTCACGGACCGACCCACACCGGCGCGCTCACCAACTCGTCCCCGTCCACCTGCGTGGCACGCGCCAGCACGTACGCAACACCGCTCACCCCCTGCGCCAACGTGCAAGCCTCCGCCCCCTGGCAGTCCTTCGTCCCCAGCACTTGCTTGCCCGGTCCGAACAACTCGATCGTCGAATACCCCTCCCCCGCGTCCCCGTCCGCCACCTCCACCACGACCTCGACCGACGAAACCCCGGTCAGCACCGACCCCATCCAGCACACGCCGTCCGCCATCAACCGAATCGTCGCGTTCCGATCCCGGGTCATGAAAGTCCGACGGTTCGCCAGCGTGTCCCGCAGCCCCGCGCGCGTCAGGTCCGACATCCAGAGCCCGCTCCGCGTGTCGTCTTTGCTCCCCCAGTCCGCGCTGTGATTGTCCTGGTTCATCACCGGCGACACGTGCCATCCCTTGTCCAGGGCCGCGAAGTACAGGTTCCACACGTCGCCACCACCGTTGAACTCGAACAGCTGAATCCGGGCATCCACCTCCGGGTGGAATTCGAAGTCCAACCAGGTCTGTCCTGATTCGTCGCCCGGGTGATTGAACTGGCCGACGCAGCCCGTGCACCCGGCAAGGGTCTGGTAGAAGTCGTGGAAGTCCAGCTGAACGGCAGGGAACAGCTGATCCGAGAAGAACACGTTGTTGTGCCCCGTCGACGTGATCCCCTGGAACCCCGAGCCGTACTCGAACCCGCAGAGGGCCAGGAACGCCCCGGGCGCGTCCGCGGCGTCCGCCTGCTCACCGCACTTGCCCCAGCGACCGAGCGGCGACGGCCAGTACAGCTGTTCGAGGTGATCGGTGACCACCATGACGTCGAGGCCCGCGACGTCGCGCGCGTGCGCGAACGCATCTTGCGGAAGCTGAGCGCCATCGGAGTAGCTCGTGTGCGCGTGGAGGTTGCCGAAGAAGCGCTGAAAGTCACCCTGAATGCAGCCGGGTGGGGGTCCGGCGTCCAAGAGCACGTCGGCGGCGGCGTCCTCTTGCCCATCCTCGCCTGCGTCCGTTGGGGCATCGCCGCCGGATTCGCTCGCGGAGTCGTGCGCATCGGGCAACGGTTCGACGGCGGCATCCACGACATCGGCAGGCGTGGTTTCCGCGTACACGTCGAGGCCGAGGTCCGAACCTGCGTCGCGCGGGAACGTATCCGTTTCCGAGCCGGACCCGCAGGCCACGGGCAGCAGGGTCAGCGGGAGCAGCAAGCGGTAGGTGCGCATGGTGGGCGAGAAACGATAGCACCTCGGCCCGCAGAAGCCGACCCGGTGCTCACCCTGCGCGCTGGCGCCACCTTCCCATCAGCCAGAAGTACCCCAATGCGCCTGCGATCGAGACCACGCACCCGAGCAGGATCAGGCCCGCGTCCGCGCGCTCCTCACCCCCCATGACCCGAACGGCAGCCACCACGCTCTCCACCATCACCACCAAGGACGCCACCGCGCCAGCCGACGCAACGACCCGAGAGAGGGCCGAAGGCTCGTCCTCCACGAGGGAAAAGACGCCAAACACCATCAAAGCCACGGGAGAAAACCCTGCGACGAATGCCCCAGGGTTCCCCAGCATCGGCTTGAGCAAGTCGGTCACGTACAGAGGTCCGCCACAGAAGCTGAGCAAGGCGCCGATCTTCAACGCGAGCAACGCCCATGGGGAAGCAAGCGCCGGGGCCCTCGCACGAGTTTGCCGATCGGTTTCGCGAAGCGCCCTTTCCATCGGGTTTGGCATTGCTGCATCGGCAGCCCGCGCCGAGGCCCACTCCCCCGTCGCCAGGTACGCGTGAATTCGCTCGAAGTCGACGTCGGTGGGCAGCATCGAGGCCACAAGGACGAAGCTGCCCCCCTCGTGGTGCACGTGGAGGAGCTTCTGACCCGACGCCACCTGCAGCTGCAGATGCGAGACGCTGCGCAGAGGAATGACCGCCTCCTGGCGTGTCCAGCGCCCCGATGGAACCACGATCGCGTCGCGACCCACGACGATTCGCTGCCGAAGCATGACCCGAGCCACACCGGCGACGAGCCCCAGGATGGCGAAGCCCCAGGCGCCCACGGCAACGATCCCGAGAAACACCTTGTCGCTCCGAGCCTGATACGTCAGGGCCAGCCCGCATGCCGCGAAGAATCCTGTGGCGAGGGCGATGACCCGCCAGCGCGGTCGGTAAGGGAACTCCTGCAAGACGGCGCCGATGTCACCCATGGCTTGATCTCGGCGGTGTTCTTGACGGAGCCTGGGTTCGGGGTCAACACCGAACGAGCGATGGACGCGCCCAGCTTCCCGTGACGAGGGGCGTGAGCCCGGTACGGTTCGCAGACTCGGTCCCGGCGGGACCGGTGGGACGCTGGCTCGCGGGCAAGTGTGGGGTTTGGCCGGAGGTTTGCCGTCTCGTCCCTCGGAGGACGTGGTACAAGAAATGTCATCGTATCGTCGACGCATCCAGCCCTGCGTCGTTCCGAGGCAGGACCCGATGTGCGACCTCTTCACCCCTGTTTTCCCAGGGGATCGCCGCGTGGAGAACGTCTGCATGAGAGCCCAGCGGAGCCCGCGTCGTCACCCGACCTCGCCCTTCTCGAAGAGCGCCCATCCCGCACCAAGGTCTCTGTGGATCGTCATCGCGATCCTGACCGTCGGTATCATCTTGGGGGGCTGCGGTTCCGACACGGAAGATAGCCAGGGCACGAGCGGGGGAAGTGGCGGGGCCACGGGAGGGACCGGCGGCACGGGAGGTTCCGGGGGCCAAGCCGGCGTGGCAGGCAACGCGGGAACGGCAGGGGCAGGCGGGGCCGGCGCATGCGAGCCTGGCACCGCAGGCCCGGATTGCAGCGAATGTACTCCCGGCCAGTACTGCGCCGGAGGAGACGCGGAGCCGGTCGACTGCGGGTCTGGCACCCACGATGACGACCTCGACCCAGCGACGCCCTGTACCGGCTGGACCGACTGTGCCGCCGGCCAGTACGAAAGTTCAGCGCCCAGCGCCACCGCGGACCGGGTCTGCCTCGATTGCGCCACGGGGACCTTCAGCACAGAAATCAACGTCACGTCGTGCACCGACTGGTCAACCCCTTGCTCCCCGGGCCAGCACGAGAGCACCGCACCCAGCACCACGCAGGACCGAGTTTGCACGGATTGCGTCGCGGGCACGTACTGCGCGGGCGGCAACGCCACACCCGAGGAATGCACCGCGGGAAGCTGGGACCACGATGCCAACGCCGCCACCGAATGCCAGGCCTGCCCAACGGGTAGCTACTGCGCGGGCGGCACGGTCGAGCCCGTAACCTGCCCCGCAGGAACCTGGGACCACGACACCAGCAGCGCCACGGAGTGCGTCGCGTGCGCGCCAGGGGCCTACTGCGCCGGAGCGGACGCGCCCCAACTCGCTTGCGATTCCTCGAGCGCCTGGGACGACGACAACGACAGCACCACCGCATGCGTTCCATGGACCACGTGCGACGCGGGTCAGTTCGCGATCACCCCGGGAACGGCGACCTCGGATCGGCTTTGCTCCGTCTGCCCGGCCGGAGCCTACAGCGCCACGGCCAACGCGGCCGCGTGTACCGAATGGACCACCTGCAACCCGGGACAGTACGCGATCGTGCAAGGCACAGCCGCCTCGGACCGACTCTGCTCCGATTGCCCGGATGACTCGTACTCCGCTACCTCCAACGAGATCTCTTGCACCCCGTGGACGGTCTGCGCCCCCGGCCAGTACGTGACCTTCCCGGGGACCCCGACGTCGAACCGCACGTGCACCGGCTGCAGCACGGGCACCTACAGCCCCGCCGCCAACGCGCTGTCTTGCACTGCGTGGACGACGTGCACGCCGGGAGAGTACGTGATCGTAGCGGGGACATCGTCGTCGAACAGGATCTGTTCCGATTGCCCGGACAACACCTACACGAGCGGCAACAACCAATCGGTGTGCGTCCCCCACAACGCATGCCCCGCCGGTACGTTGCAGACGATCCCGGGCACCCCCGAGACGCCTCCCACTTGCGTCTCCTGCGAGGCGGGAACCTATTGCGCCGGAAGCACCGCCCCGAAGGTCCCGTGCGCGACGAGCACATGGGATCACGATGGTGACAGCGCCACGGTGTGCGAACCCTGGACGGTGTGCGTAGCGGGCACGTACGTGAGCACGGCCGGCACCACGACCACGGACAGGGCATGCAGCGCGTGCGCGAGTGGCACGTTCAGCAACACCACCAACGCGACGTCTTGCACTGCGTGGACCAACTGCGTTCCGGGTCAACGCGTCGCCACAACGGGCACAGCCACGGCCAACCGGACCTGCACGGCTTGCGCCTCGGGGAGGTTCAGCACGACGACGAACGCCTCGACGTGTACTGCCTGGACCACCTGCAACGCGGGCCAATACGTGTCCACCCCGGGCACGGTCACCAGCGACCGCACGTGCTCGGCTTGCGCCGCGGGAACCTTCAGCACGACCACCAACGTGGCGGCTTGCACGGCCTGGGCCACCTGCAACCCGGGACAGTACGTGACGGCCGCGGGCACCTCCACCGCCAATCGAACGTGCTCGGCTTGCGCGTCGGGCAGCTTCAGCACGACCGTCAACGCCGCCGCGTGTACCGCCTGGACCACGTGCAACGCAGGTCAATTCGTCTCCACCCCGGGCACGGTCACCAGCGACCGCGCGTGCACAGCGTGCGCGGCGGGCACCTTCAGCGCCACGGCCAACGTCCCCGCGTGCACCGCCTGGACTACCTGCACCCCGGGTCAGTACGTGACGGCCGCGGGCACCTCCACCTCCAATCGCACGTGCTCGGCTTGCGCGTCAGGGACTTTCAGCTCCACCGCGAACGCCGCCGCATGTACCGCTTGGACCACGTGCACCGCGGGTCAGTACGTCGCCACCGCGGGGACCTCCACCGCCAATCGTGTCTGCACCGATTGCGCATCGGGCACGTTCAGTACCGCCCAGAACGCCGCCGCCTGCACCGCCTGGACCACGTGCACCCCGGGTCAGTACGTCGCCACCGCGGGGACCTCCACCGCCAATCGTGTCTGCACCGATTGCGCATCGGGCACGTTCAGTACCGCCCAGAACGCCACCGCGTGCACTGCCTGGACCGATTGCGTCGCCGGCCAGCACGTCAACGCGGCCGGCACGCCTACCTCCAATCGCACCTGCGTGGCTTGCGAGACCGACACCTTCAGCACCACGACCAACGCCGCAACCTGCACCGCTTGGTCCAATTGCAGCCCAGGCCAGCACGTCGACGCGGCCGGCACGCCTACCTCCAATCGCACCTGCGTGGCTTGCGAGACCGACACCTTCAGCACCACCACCAACGCCGCAACC
>Ga0209575_10000115_pt1 | contig 86761 bp, 108 predicted proteins | sample Medcelwee11metaG_FD_187172 | JGI IMG/M metagenome (GOLD analysis project Ga0209575, IMG submission 187172) | Freshwater pond sediment microbial communities from the University of Edinburgh, under environmental carbon perturbations - Medium... | ecosystem: Environmental > Aquatic > Freshwater >... | reverse complement strand
ATCCAATGTAAATTTTACACAATCCATACAATAGGTTCTTTCGCAGACTTTGCAGCGATTCATATTTCCTGATTGAATTGCTTCACATTCATGGCATCCATGCATTCTAGGTCCAGAGCATATTGTATTTGCTAATTTAACACGATCAATTAATGACAAATTTCTCACTGTTATCAAGGCATTATTATATGGGGTATTTTCCATTCTTTGATTTCTTGTATATTTTCCTCTTTAAATTAATTTTATTTTTCTATTATTCTTTATAGCTTTTATAAAGAATTTTAATTTTTATTTATTATTTTTTTATATTTTCAAAGCTTTGATTCTATCACATTATTTTCTATAAAAATCAGTATATTTTCTAGCTTTTTCAAAAAATCATGATTTCTACATTTTTTTATCCTGTTACATTCACAAACTATCTGAAAATATTCTGGGCCGTTATATATGCGAATATACTCGGTAATATATTCCCTTATTTTCAAGGCTTCTTCACAGGTAATACTTTTGGATGTATAAGCATGGCCTATATTTTTTCGCAATCTGATACGGGCCAATTTTAGGGCTTTATCTGTTTGGGAAAGTTTATTATTCATTTTAGTTTTTTTATCTCTACTTTTTGGTATTATTTTTCTACATGTTAAAAAAATATTCAATTTTATAAGGACTTGAGTCTGTTAGCCGTGTTAGGATTGGGCTCGTCAGGTTTGATTCTTTATAAAAAATATAAAGAATTTTTATTTATTATTTTACCGATTTTACTCATTTTTTTCCCCGGCATTCTTGACATTCATCATTGTACTCTTCGTCAATATATGCTTTTTCACAATTTACACAATATTCTCTATGGCATGTTCGACATTCAAAAAAGTCAATAGGACACATTCCTCTCCCTGAAACTTCTCCTCCGAGAGCATGGCATTTAAAACAACAATAAATTGACCCATCTATTTCATAATCCCTCAAAAACTCTTTTAACAATAGAGTTCTCTCATATGGGTTGAGAGCTGAAATTTGATTGGAAATATTTGTATTCATTTTCTCTTTTGATTTTCGTATTATTTTTCTACAAGATAAAAATATATTCAATTTTATAGAGACCAGAATGGTCATTTTTTAGTTTACACGGCTGGCCGTGTCATTTTTAGGTACACAGGAATAGCACAAAAAGTCATTCTCTTCATATCTTTTCAATTGCTTCCTTGTGAGATCAGAATCGCTATCAGTATATCTACCACAAAGATTCATAGCACAAGTTTGACAGAAAAAATTCCAACAAATTTCACATGCTATTCCGTCCTTTTCCAGCCATAATACACCATGACACCCAGCGGGATTCCCACAATGAACAAGGTCTTTGCATTTTCCCCACTCATCTCTTTCCTCTTGACATTCCCTATCATTACAGGGCCAATCATGACCATCAGGTGTTTTATATATTTTGTTGGTATTCATTTTATTTTATTATTTTTCTTTACAAGGTTTTCTTTATATATTTATACAGTCAGTCATGTAAAGGAAATTTATTTAATTTTATCAAAATGGATTTTCATGGTATTGATGGCCAAATACATGACCAAAACCTAATTTATTACATTTTGGGCAATATTTTATAGATAATTCATATCTCGTCATCATTAATCTTTCAATCAATCTCATTTTATGTTTGGGTCTCAATTTTTTTATTTCCGTGTATATTTCTTTATTTTCACTTGTATCTTTTTCCCTATTTTTCTTACAATGTTCATGTCCCATAATTTGGCAAGAATCTCCCTCGTACAATTTATCATTTATTTCACAATAAAATATATCCATGCCAAATTCCTTTATCAATTTCTCTAAAATTTTCCCTTGGTCGTTACGGTTCAATTTTAATAGTTTTTGAATGATTATTTTCACATTATTAATTTTCTCTCTTTTTTCCATTATTTTTCTTTTTTTAAGTTTTCTTTATAATCTTATAAAGAAATATTTATTGGGTTTTATTTTTTATTTATAATTTTTCACAAGATATACAAACATGTTCTACACATCCATGTCCTCCTATTTTTTCTATTATATTTCCCTCTATACATTTTGTACAATAAAGAATCTCGCAATTATCACATAATACGGCTACATGTCTATTTCCTATACAATCATCACAAAATCCCTTTTCACATTTTCTACATATATACGACGAATGAAAATGGTCATAGTCTTCTTGAAATATATTTTCGCAACAAGAGCAATACGAAATTCTGGTATCAGATAAATCAGCATCATTCAACAATTTTCGTATCAATTTTGCTTTTAACTCGGTACTTAATTTTTCTACGGAATTTAGTACAGAAATATATTGATCGTTTTCCATTATATTTTCACTAATTGATTTGGTGCTTTCTTTCATATGATTAAAATTTTATTCAATTTTATAGGGGGTTGGAGTAAGGTCATTTTTTAGTATCCTTTTTAACAGATTTTTTAGTATTCTTTTTCTTTTTCTTTATTTTCACATGCACATCCGATACATATATCATCTATAGTCATTTCTTCCTCTGCACATTCTCTACAAAAAAATACCTCGCATTTTTTACATGAAATTATGTCTCCTGATTCATCTGCTGCACATTCCTCGCAAAATGAGTCATTACAGGTTGAACAATAATAGGGATCAGATAAATTCCCTTGTCTTGGTTCTTTACATGCTTCGCAATAATATACGAAACCATGTAGATTTTCCATTGTATATATCTGATCTAGTATTTTTATCCTTTCTTTGCATGTCATTTTCTCAAGAGCATTTAAAGCAAGTTTATAGTGTTCGGTTTCCATTGTATATTTTATTGTAATTCTTTATATATTTATAAAGAAAAAATTATTCAATTTTACTCCCCTTTTTTCCCAAATTTAACAATAATCCATGTACAGCATATAGTTCAAAGGGAAAAAATCTATTGGTTCATCACACAACATGTGATCGTCATCACCCCCGCATGCCCATTCTCCTACTGCCACTGAATAACATTTATCCACGTCCCTTTTCTGGTAATCTAAATGTCCTGATTCACACGATTTTTCAAGCCACCAATCACTGGCCACATGATTTTCCTTTAATTTCCACCCCTGTCTATTCAATTGATCTACAAAACAATCAAGTAAGCGTAAGAATGATACCGGGGATGACATTTCCGAATTTCCCCATTTTATTTTCAATTCGATAGTAGTCATTTTTTTCTCTTTTCCTTTCCTTTTTTTCTTTATATTTTTTATAAAGAAATTTTATTTAATTTTATTTTCAATTGTTTTTTCTATTTTTTCTCCTTGCAATCATCACAATTGCACTTGAGCTTATTACATTGTATACAATCAAAATCATTGGCCATTTTTCCCTTGCTACATATTTTGCAAAAAATTGACTGACATTTATCGCATATAACCACCTTGCAATCAGCCATACAATTTTCACAAAATTTGGCTGCACATGTTTTACATCCATTATAGTCCTCATCAAATCTCATTAATCTTTCACATGAGAAACAGTAATGCATATCCAGCCTAAATTCGTCATTTATCAAATTTACTCTATTTTTCAAGGGTAAATTTTTTAAATGCCAAAGTGCAAGGGCATATCTTTCCTCTACAGTTAAATCCTCGTCGTTTTTAGCCTTTAAAGCGTCCATTGCTATTGTATTTTATAATATGAAAATATATTCAATTTTATTGATATTCGATTCATCGATATAAACATTATAGAAACCTATTTTTAAACAGTTTTTCATTGGAAATATCTTTGCTATTAAAATCTCTAAATTTCCAGCCTTTTGGAGATAGTACAACTGTTGGAATATTTAGCTTTATTCCCGCTTTAGCCCCCGATTCATCTGCACCGCTTTGTCCTCCACTTTTTATAGATTGAATAGGATAATGATCATTTACACTGGAAATAAAAGAGAAAATCAAATCGTCTAACTTGCTTTGAATTTCCTGAGAATCACCCTTGGAAATTTTATATTGATATATTCCATTTCCCGCTATATTTACCGATTTTACATTATTCTTTCTAAACAGGAAAACAGTAGCTGAAATCAGATTTCTATCAAATTCGAAATTTTCAGATATTTGCACAGGGATATAAATTTTTCCTTTCTTTTCCACTTGTTTTTTAGTAAATATTTCTCCTCTAGTATTTTTATCTATGAAAAACGCAATAGTAGCATCACAGGAAGCGTTAATGGATGTTCTAGATGTATATAGGGCAGATGAATCCTCTATAAAATCAATGAGAATTTTCATTGAATTCCAAACCTCTTGGATATCTGAAAAATTAATAGAATATTTCTCACTTATTTTTTCCATAAACTTTTCTACACGATTATTAATCAAATTTGTTATCATGATATTGAGATCCATTTATAGTGTATTTTATACATTGCAGTATCTATTATTCAATTTTATCATTCTTTATAGGTTTTATAAAGATTATTTATTTGTATTCATCCACAAAAATCTAGCAATTTCAATTCTTCTGCAGTCAATTTTTCTGGGTTTTCAATCTGTTTTTTTAGTAGCTTGTATTCCTCTTGGATATCTGAAAATTCTTTTTCTAGATCCAAATATACTTTTTTTGCATCTTTGATTTTCTTTTTATATTCACTCTTTAATTCAGGGAAATTTTTATATCTTTTTTCATTTTCTTCTGTTTTCTTTATCCTGTCCAATAGTTTGGCTTTCATATTCCATTTCTCCTGTTCCTCTAATGTCAGCTTACCCCATTGTTCCTTGGATTTTATACGTCTATTACTTTCGGATAAATTATAAAATTCAGTCTTTGCAAATAAATGAATTCCTAATGTCATTTTGGATATGTTTTTTATCTATTTTTGAAAAATTATTCAATTTTATCGAAATATCTCTCGTATATACTGGTATTCTCTATATTCCTGGGTTTCTCTACAATTTTTACATTTATCATTACATATCATTTTTACCTTGGTACATTTCTTACAAAAAGTATCTGTGCAATCTTTGCATACAAAAAATTTACAAGGGGAAAATCTGCCATTTATTTCACTACCTGTTTTTTCACATTCTTTACAGGAATATATAGCGATATTATAGAGTTCATATTCTTTTCCATATTCACTGAGAATTTCTTTTAGTAAATTTGTCCTTGCAAACACTGTCATTTTTTTAATATTTTCCATTGGTCTAGTCAAAGAGGAAATTTTTATAGAATTAATAGGTTCAGAAAACCCATTTGAAATATCAGTTGCCATTCTCTATTGTTCTCTTAATTTTGTCTTTAAATCTTTATAGGTTTTATAAAGAATTTTATTAATGATATTTTCAGTTATTCAAAGATACATTCATGAGTGGCTTTCCCAGTCCTATTTTTCTTGCATGCTTCTCTACATGGATCACAAAACTTTTTCTCTAAACAAACTTGGCATGTAAAAGCATTCTCACTGACGATCATATCGCACATACAACATCTCAATTCCTCTATATCTGAAGGACCCTTATTTTTTGATTGTTCAATATCGACGCCTATTTTTATTAAATATTTTACAATTTCCGAATTTCCATCATTTACTGCATTAACAATGGCCTGATTATTAGCGATGGGATCCACTGTATTATTTCCAGGATCGTATGCATCACTATCGGGATAGATAATTGAATCAGTCGATTGACTAAAATTGGAGGAGGACATTATATGCAAATAATTATTAATTATATACTTGTATATATTTTTCTGCATGTTAAAATGGTATTCAATTTTACTGGGAATCATTGCCTTTTTACCCTCAATGCTTCAGTCTCTTTAGCCACTTGAGCCCAATACTGTCTATCAGGTTCCAGGCTGTCATATATTTCCGCGCACTTTTCAGAGCACAGCCACATTTGTCGATTTACATTGTGATATTCGGCCTTGACCCACCTCTCCATTTGTTCGCATATTTTACACCAATGATAGCCATTCTTTTTAAACCAATAGGAATCTTTGCATGATTTCATTTGAGATTTTTCAGAGCAGAACCAATAGCCGGATTTCATACACATGAAACTATCTTTTTTAGAGCCACAATACTTGCACTCGTATGGCCAGCCCATTTTCTTTCCTTGATTTTCCTTGATTTTTTCTTTATATGTTTTATAAAGAAATTTATTTGATTTTATTTGTTATATTTTTCTCAATTTATTCACTAAGTTCGACATATTCAATAGGAATATCATTTTCCTCTGAACTTTCCTCATCTATCTCGATCACTTTTTTCTTTTGAGTCTTTCCCCTTTTCACATTCCTTTTATTTTTACAATTTTTGCAATGTAATTTATTAGCCATTTCCCTGGTTGCACAGTCCCTGCAAAAAAATGCATTACATTTATCACAAGAGGTAGTAGGAGAATCATCCCCTTCATGAACACATCCTTCACAGAATGTTTTGTGACATTTATCGCACTCTACAAATTCAGGGGATCCACTTGAATGATCGGTCTGGGAAATCTCTGTACACGCACTACAATAATAGGGTTTATCCAGACCATAATCCTCGGCCATTTTTTGTAAGAGTTTGACCTTGCTATAAATGTTTAATTTTTCCAAGGCAATTATAGCATCATTATACAATTGGTCCTCTTTGGTCAATTTTTCCCTCTTTTCATCATCAATGATTTTTATTGTATTATTCATGATAGTTGTATGATCAGTCATTTTATAAGATTTAGATACGTAATATCAGTGATATTATCTAGGAGATATACATATATTCAATTTTACTCCCAGGCTGGTCTGGGTCGACTGTCTTTCTTATTCTTTATAGGTTTTATAAAGAATTTACACGGTTAGCCGTGTTATTATATATTTTTTAATGTTTTTTTACAGATTTTTTAGCCTTTTTTTTCTCTTTGATCTCCTCTTGCATTTCTTCCTCACAATTTTTGCAATATTTTTCATTAAACATTCCATCCTCTATACATTCACTACAGAAAACGGCATCGCATATTTCACATTTTTTGGTTTTCTCTATACATTCATTGCAGAAAATCCCTTCACAACCATCACATTCTTTTTTATACATTTTTTCTCTACTGCATTCTTTACAAAATGTCTCATCACATTCTTTACACTTGAGAAACTCTTTTGATTCTCCATCGAAATCAGTACTACTTCCCAATGCCTCACATTCCACACAATAAGATAGATCAATTTTTGCATGGTATTCTTCATCAAGAAAATATTGTAATATTTCGGTCTTGTCCTTGTTATTTAATTTTTTTAGTGATTCAAGTACTGTTGAAAAACCCATATCTTTTTAATATTTATAGATATACAAAATATCAGTGATTTTACTTGAGAAATGACTAGATATTCAATTTTAGACCCATACCAGTCTGGGTCGGCTAGCCGCGTTATGAATTTTTTATACATTTACACTCTGCACATTTATGACCACGATAATCATCATATTCTAACGCTGTTCTACTACATTTATCACAATAGGCATTTTCGCATTCTATACAATGGTCTATAGATTTCTTGCCATTTTCTATACAATTTTCACAAACGGTATTCATGCATAACTCACAGTGATAAATTTTATCACACCAATCCTCGGGTCTTTTACATTCATTACAATAAAATAATGGCTCGGTAGTATCGAGATCCTCTGCTAATTTTTTCAATAATCTTACCCTATCTCTGACATTTAAATTATTTATGGAATCATATATAGAATCATACATGGTATTATAATCCATTATCACTTTTGATTTTTCTCATCACTTTTATATTTAAATATAAAAAATTAATTATTTTTGTTTTACCTAAAGATCATGGATTCAAACCACAATTTACACAATAATCATCATTTGCTTCTTGCCCAGTACATTTTTTACAAAAGAAATTTTCACATTTATCACAGAAATGTCCATTATATTGAATAATGGTACAAGAATCACAAAAATTGGCCCCACAATCATGACATATAAAATTAAATGGAATGGGGCTATTTTCATTGCAAATCATACAAGTGAAAATTTGGCTATTTTTAGAGGACATTATTGAGTTTTTCTTTATAAATTTTATAAAGAAAAATTATTCAATTTTATCGAATATTGGATTTAATCAGTTCGATATAGCTTTGGGAACCAGTCTAGATATTACTTTTTTCGCACATTCAGGACTACAGTAAAATAAATTGGTCATTTTATCCTCACATTTTTTACAGAAAATTGCCCCACATTCATGACAAAAATTTTCCTTATTCTGCATATGACAATCATCGCAAAATTTACAAGAACAGTGTGTACATTTAAAAATTCCAATGAAATCATCCTCAATATAATTGTTAATTTCTTTGCTGCAAATATCACAAAAAAATAACATTCTAGTGGCATTCAAATTATTTGCTAAATGTCTAAATAATTTCAACTGATTTTGAATCCCTAATTTTTCTATAGAATGTAAAACAGAAATATATAGGTCGTTTTCCATTTAATTTTTTTTCTTATCTTTACAGTTCTTTTTTTTTCTTATTATTTTTATATTTAAATATAAAAAAATATTTATTCAATTTTAAAGCTAAAAATAGGATTTATTCCGGTAGTATAGTTATAGCACGGGCAAAAGGATATTTCACGTTTGTCCGAAATCTCGCATTGGTTATCCCCGGTTTCTTTACCATATCAATCACAGATAGAAATGTGGCATCTTGAGGGATTTTTACCTTGGTCCATGTTCTCCCATGATTTTCAGTTATTTCTAGGATCAATGTTTCTGGGGGATTTTCTATAGTACTTTTTATATTTATCTCAGCCATTTTATCTTTATAAATTTTATAAAGGTATATTCAGTTTTACTTTTTCTCAATATTTTTTATTGGATTTCCTCATTGTACATTTCTTCTCTAAATTGTCGCTCTGTATTTTCAGCCAATTTATTCACCCAGCAAGGACAATAATGATCCTTACAATCACTACAAAATGTACCAAGATTGTCTCCACACAATCTACAATAAACTTCATCTGGAATTTCTCTGCATTTTTTACAGAAAAACCCACACTCTTCATTATTACAAGAAAATCCATATATATCCTCGTCCTCATATCCTATACAAACTTCACAATAATTATCACCACAAACTTTACACTCGGTAAAGCATACAGTACAGTCCTGAGATACATTTCCACAAATGACACAAATTTCTTGCTTATTTTCAGTATTCATTATGGGTATATTTATTCCTGTATTTTCAATAAAAAAATATTCAATTTTATTTTTTCTAATTTCCTTCCTTGTTCACACAATTTATGCAAGTCGGTCCATTAATTAGGGACATTCCCCTACAATACATGCAAAAAATAGCCTCACATTTATCACAGGAAATTTTATTACATTTATCGCATGGAGTGCATTTGCATTTACAATACGAAATCCTATTACATTTACAGTCAATAATATTTTCACAAACACTGCAAGTAAAATCAGTATCTTTCATACATTTTTTACAATATTTTTCATTTCTCATATTTTCCCTTATATGTTCCTCGCAATATAAATTTTTACATTCTCTGCATTCACCCATTGAAGAATTTTCTATACAATCATTACAGAATGTTTTCTTGCAAATTTCGCATGAATCATATTTCTCTGAATCCCCATAATTTTTCACATAATTTCCTTTGGAAAGCCTATAACAATTTTCACAGTATTCCACGTATATTGATTCTCCTGAATTATCTATTACAATTTTTAATAATTTATGCTTGTCTTTTTCTGGTAGAGATTCTACTATTTTCAAGGCATTTTCTAATTCAGGATTCATTTTTCTTATTATTTTTCTAATAATTTTATATTTAAATATAAAATTTTTTGAATGCTAACAATTAACACATAACATAGAGTCATCATCTATATTACAATCATCACAGAAATTAGCCCCACAATTTTTACAAATATGAAATCTATCCTTTAATTTTTTAGGTAAAAATTTCTTGCAAATTTCACATTTTTTCATATTGAGATCAACCAATAATTTTTCTAACAGTTTTTCTTTATCATTTTTAGTTAATTTTTTTATTGAATTTAATATTGTGATATAGTCCATTTTTTAAATGTTTTTTCCTATTATTTTTATATTATTTTAGATATTTAAATGGAAATTTTACTAAACAAGTGATAAAAAATGACCTATTTTCCTCTCGAATTAATTCAGATAATTTGTAATACAATTAATATAGGGAAATTAATTGATATTTCCTTGGGAAATGATATTTTGTGTGAATTGTGTAAAAAACCTATAAAAACATATATAGAAAAATTTGGCATGAATGGAATGATTTTATATAATGATTTAGCAGGATTAAAATATTTTGTAGAGAAATTTGATATAGATATCTCTACCAATGATAACTATGCTATAAAATGGGCTAAAATATGTAGTGAAAATGGTGTATCTGAAATGATAAAATATCTTATATCTCATGGAGCAGATCCTGATGCCAATTGTATTAAAATAGAAAGAGTAAATTATAGACCATATTTTACTGTTAGATTAAAGGCATTTCATATAGATAATTTTGAGAATTGTATCAAATGGATATCATTTCCAGAAAAAATAATGAAGAATGCCTTAAACTCACACCTTTTACATGATTGGAAAGATTATAAGAAAGAATATAATAATATGCCCAATGTGGTTATTAGAAATTTAAATATAAAATATTTGGATAAAGATTTAGATGGGAATATTAATGAAAACGTAAAATTTGTAATAGAGTCAAATCAAGTGAAAATACATAAATGGAATTCCAATGAGATATTACCTCACATTATGCCAGTAAGTCATTGTAGTTTTATTCATTATATTTTATACATGGAAAAAGATGGAGAATTATGTGAAATAAATCCTCCATTCGATAATGAAAAATTTACCATTAGTTTTGATCTTGGGATTTTACCTAAAAAATGTGCATTTTATATAGATCATTTTAGGTATACATCGTCTTTCTATAATTATGATATACCTAAAAATTGTAAACCTCCCCCTATTGAAATTTTTGGGGACCTACGGAACCCCAATGGTAGGGGAAATAATGTCTATGTTTATCGTGATGGAATAATTGGATATTATAGTATTTTTACACATGAATCAAAATCAGAAATGGGATCAGAAGATCCTATAAAGGATTCTGTAGAGGATCAAAAGATTATTTCTGACTATAATAAATTTATTGAAGATAATTCCATTGCAAATCCTACACATTATACCGAAAGAGAAAAATTGGTCAAGAGAATAAAAGAATATGGAGAGATATGTTTACCGTATACCATTTTCTAGGGATTTTTCTTTATAACATATATAAAGAAATCACACGGTCAGCAGTGTTATTTTAATCAGAATAACAGTCGCAATCACATTCACCATATTCATCATCATGAATTTCAGTTCCGCATGTATCACAATATACGTGTTCTTTACAAGATATTTTTTCTACCTTTTGAGTCTCAAATTTATCTATACAAGATAGACATATTTCACGGCTATTTATATTGACAAATCCAGAGTCGGTCCACTGACTAGTGAGATCCCTTTTGACACTAACTCCAAGTTTTCCACAATAAAAACAGCATAAAATTTTGACCTTTTCATCTGTAGAAAATTCCTTGAAAAAATGTGATATCACAGTATGTTTTTCTAATGAAGATAATTTCTCAATTTTACTAATTATTTTATCAGTCATTTTAGTTGTAATGGTTTTACCTAATATTTTGCTTGATATCACCCAATAAATATCCTAAAAATCAGTTTTATAATTTCATAATAATTTCACACCTCTCACATTTTTCTCTACCTTTTTCCATTGGTTCAATTATATAAATTTCCTCACAATTTCTACATTTCCCCTTTACCCTATAAAACCATGTATCTCCTAATTCATACTCTATATCCTCTTCACAATCAGTATTCAAGCAAAAAATACCTGAAAATATTTTTTTACATTTTTCACAGTAATATATAGTCATACTAAGCTCACTCATTGTATCCTGTATTATTTCAGCCCTTGTCTCAACATGCATTTTAGAGAGAATATTCGCTATATTAATGACAGATTCAGGGTATTCATGTGGTACTTCATTATGATCAGTAATGTTACAGGAATCACAGTCATATACATGATAGCATAATTCACAGTAAAATACATCCATGCCAAAATCACTACACATTTTCTCCATTAATCTACCTTTTTCAATATCGGTAAAATTTTCTATTTTTTCCTTGATAGATTTTATATTTTCCATTTTATTCATTTTTTTTATTATTTTTTATTTAAAAATTATTTAAAAATATAGCATTCATTTAAATAAGAAATGTTTCCATCTTTTTCTTTCCCTCTAGAACTAGTCAAAATTATATGTGATATTCTACAATCTAAAATATTAGTCAAAATTTCAAGCGAAAACCCAATATTAGAAAGTTTAAATGAAAAACGCGTTAAAACGTATATAGAAAAAATCGGAGGTATAAATGGACTGATTTTAGATGGAGATTTATCAGGAGTGAAATATTGTGTAAAAAATCATAATGATGATAAAAATGTAAATAACAAATCAAATAACAATTATGCTATAAAATGGGCTAGATTATGTGGAAAAAATGATATTGTGGAATATCTCACAGAATTACCCATACGAAATACGATAGAAGAATGGTCTAACGAAAAATTCGATATAGTCAAAAAATATAGAAATAATAGTCCTAATAAAATACCTAGAGAAATTTCCAGGATGGATAATGATTATTATTCTATAAAATTAAAGCCAATTCATATAGATAATATTAGAGATATACAATGGTTCAATATTGATAGGGAATTTGCATGTCATCCTGATAGACCGGGAGATATCACATATTTTCGCGACATGGGGCAAAAAGATTGGTACAATATATTTTCAAAAATATTAAATGACAATAAGAATCGAGATGAATCAGAGAAAAAAAGTTATGGATACCATACATTGATTAAAAATTTAAATATAAAATATTCAAATGGGAATATTCCCTTGTCAATCATGGCAAATCATCAGATTTTATATGAATGGAATTCAGAGGATATACTAAAGGAAATAATACCTATAGGATATTCTCCATATATTTGCTTTTTATTACATATGAATGGGTTTCAAATTCCCCCTGAAGAATATCCTAAATTCACAGTAAATTATGACATTGGATTTCTCCCTTTGGAATTAGATGATTACTATGATTATTTCTTATTCAATAGTACTATAGCCAGATATGATATTCCTAAAGGTATAACCCTTCCTGTAGAAACCTTTGGGAAAAATGCAAATTCCGGAGCAAAGGTTTATAATTTAATACATTTATATTCTGGTCTGATAGGGTTAACTCCAAAATATTTAGATTTTCTAGATGAAAGATTTCCTTATGAATATCCTAGCGACACATCCAAGGATTGTATAGAATATATTTCTCATCAATGTTATCCTGTAGAGATCATAGATAATGCCGTGTATGGAGATTCATTAAAGAGAATCACTGAAAGAATAATACTATATGGAAAAATGTGTTTGCCATATGATATTATCTAAATCAATAAAAAGATTTTATATTCTTTATAAAACCTATAACACGGCCAGCAGTGTAAGAAAATTTTTTTATTCTAATTCTCTCAATTTATCTACTACATCATTCAAGTCTATATTTTCTCCTCCTATTTCACTATCTTTTTTACATCCAGGATATTCTATAGTATATTCATGAGGATAATAACCATTATCATGAATATATGCTTTTATATAACATTTTGTAGCCTTGTTAAAATGTTCAGGCCAATCATTAGGAGGGATAATAGACAATTCCACCTGTGCAAAAGAGTATTCTTGCTCAGTCTGAATATCCTTTATTTCATGACCTATCAAGGCTTTTAACTTTTTATAACTGTAAAAATGTAAATATTTTTTACATGCAAATTTATGCCCACAATCATTGCAATTACAAGAATGGCCGCAATTACAGCTAATATCAAGGTCATCAGAGGAAATGTATATATTTTTGCCATTTATACCACATTCATAATCTTCCTGGGATTCCCCGTTAATATCTATCCACATTTTTACCCCAAAGGTTTCACAGCAAATCTGATGATTAGAAACCTGTACAAAAATATCACCCTCATCTGTTTCAATGCGTATATCACAAAATACTATATTAATCCCTGTTATTTTCATTTATTGTTTCTATTATTTTTTTTAAAGGAAAATTAAATGAAATTATTCATTTGATAATTTCATGAAATTATCAAAAATTACAAATATTTCAAGAATACTCAAAACTTGACACTGCAGACAATATATTGAATATATTCATGTTATCCACAGTGACTACCGCCTTTGATATTACAGCTCCTTTTTCCTCTAGATATTCTACAATTTTACTATGCCCATTAAAATCAGCAAGATATATAGCTTCATTATTTTGAGCAAGAGGATTAGCTCCTAATGATACTAGATATTTCACCATTTCTAAATGACCAAATTCACTAGCTAAAATTAAAGCATGATCATTTTGAGCTGTTATATCAGCTCCCAATGATACTAGATATTTTACCACATCTAAATAGCCCATGATACAAGCCCCAATTAATGAGTCATTTTCTGAAACAAGAGGATTAGCTCCCAATGATACTAGATATTTTACCACATCTAAATATCCATTTGAACAAGCACAATTTATGGCATTATTATTTTGAGCCTTGATATCGGCTCCATTTTCAATTAATAATTTTACTATATCCAAATGACCTCTGCGAACAGTCCTCATCAAAGCTTCATCGTTATATTCTCTGATATTTGCACCTTTGGATATTAGATATTCTACAACATGTAAATGACCATCATCTGTAGCTGAAATCAGAGTTTGATATGTGATTCTAGCTTTGATCCCTACCAAATATTTTACTATAGATAATAAACCAAATTGGCTAGAATACACCAATGCATTATCTTTATTTGTTATACCGGTAGATGTAATATATTTTACCCCTTGGAGAATGTTGTCTTTTATAATATCTAATATATCATTTTTCCCCCAATATTTTTCTAATCGTTTTCTATTTAAAAAATACAAGGAGTTCTTATTATTTTTAACCATATTTTTACAGCATATTCTTGACAGTTTTCTTCTCTTTAATTTATCACATATTAAATCTAACAATTCAAGGGGGAAATTCATTGTTTTCCTTTTCCTCATTTTTATCAAATATTTAAATGTATTAAAAATGGAATAAAAATGGAATAAAAATGAAAAACCAATTTAAAAAAAATAATTAGAAAAAATTGTTAAAAAATTTTATAATTAAATGGATGATTCCGGAGTTGATATTTTTCATGTATTAGAGACTGAAAGGGAGATAAAGGAAATCCCCATTAAAATTCTGAATAAAGACCCTCATTGGGATTGTCTCCATGAAAATACTCAACAAGATATCAATGGCAAAATATGCCTAGATTGCGGTGAAGAAATTTTCAATGAAAAATACTGTGAAAAAGACTATAAATTTTTTGATGATGGGAAAACCCTTGGAAGATGTCAGATAAAAAGAGAATATGTACGATCTATATACAATGACCTAGAAGGAAAGGACATTCCTGAAAAAATAGGGATTATCGCAGATAAATTGTATTCTGAAGTGACCAAGGGCGGTATCCATAAAAAGACTAATAGAACTAGTATTGTTTTTGGCTGTGTTTATGAAGCCTATAAACAATATGGAAATCCAGTAGAATTTGATAAATTAACATCCATTTTTAATATAAACAAGAAAGCCGCTAGCAAGGGGATAAAAACAGTGAATTTTCAGATGCCCAAGGAAATGTACTCAGATTACTCTTATACAAATATCTCTATAAATACCTTGATAAAAAATATAATGGATCTTTTTGAAAGCAAAGAGACTCATATAAATCAGGTAATTGATATTTACGAGAAAATAAAGAATAAATCGCGAACACTAAACGGATGCTGGTTACAGTCATTATCCGCAGGATTGGTATATTACTGGATAAAGATTAATAACAAGCCTATTTCGTTAAAGGAATATGCGGTCAAGGTAAATTTGAGTGAAATCACTATTAAAAAAATGATTACGGAAATTGACAAGGTTTTACGCATTAGTTTATGAGCGATAGCAAAAATTTTTGATAAGGGAAAAAATGTTATTTTATATTATTATAAAATATATTGGGTTTTCTATAAAATTAATAAAAAAATATAATCACCATAAGCTGGTATTATAGACCACTTCTTTCATAAATTTTTCGTACTGTATTTTATGTATTTTACCATCCTTCAAAGCATAATCTAATGCTTGTAGCGCTTTTTCTGTAAATAATGCCTCTTGTGATGATAAAAATACAACAACATGTAAATGTCCATTTTTACATGCATTGGTCATGGGTCGATTATCCTGAGCATTAATATCGGCTCCCTTTGATAATAGATATTTTACCATTTCTAATAGACCATCTGCACAGGCGAATCTTAAAAACCAATTATCTTTGACTGTAATATCAATTCCCTGGTCAATAAAATATTGGGTTGTTTTTGTATTAATATCCTTCATTGACATACACTGAAAAACAATCAATGATATATTGAGTACCTATATCAGCCTCTGTGATAAGTTTATAATCTATTTCTCTTATTAACTGTACCTTTTTACTACAAATCTTTCTACAACTCGAGTCTTTTTCTTCCAAAAATTCTCCACCATATTTTACAATGAAATATCTATTCTCAGAATTTCCATAATCACAATATTGATAAATATCTTCTAAATTTTTACATAGATGAAAGCCATGTTTACAGAGTTCAATTTTTTCTTTACATTCATATATTTTTCCCAATTCAAATTGAAAGTTTTTACATTTCATATTTTGATCAGTCCCTTTATATCCAATATTTTCCAATATTTCCTCTATAAAAATCTCGCCATTCCCACATTCTAAATCTTTTGAAAAATTTTCTGGTTGGGTCTCTGCAGGTGTATAATATTGTCTTGATGTTTTTCCTCCCATTTTTTTCTAATTGTTTTCTCTAAATGATTAATATTCTAAAGAAAAAATAATTTTTCAATTTTATAAAAGTTATAAAATATCAGATTTTTCAATAAAATATCCCTACTCTATTTTCTCTATTCTTCCATTATCAAATTTCAATAACCTTTTTTCATCGTTAATATTTGTAGGGAAATAATAGGTTGTCATTGGATACGCATATTCTGTATATAAATTACTGCTCCACATGGAATACTCTTCCTTTTCCTCCTGATCAAGATAACACACATGTACAATTATCTGTTGATATTTGGCATCATTTATTGGGAAAAAATAACTGGGTGTAATTACATCCTTTGGTCTCATATTTATATTGGGCGTATTTTTATATAGTAAAATCTTGTAAAAATTGATATCACGCATACCCAATTTTTTACCCGCATCTGAATACATGAATAAACCATTAGTTCTTATGCTTTCAGTATTTGTGAATTCTTGGTATTGATTTTCATTATTAACAGAGATAATATCATTTTCAAAGCATTCTCCCGCAAGAATGTTTCCTATAAATAATTCTACCTTTTCAGGGGTCCTTTCGCTTTTGATATATAGCATTGAGAGAAACCCACAATTATTAGGGGTAATAGTATATGTTTCGGCATGTCTTTTTCCCGGATGTGGCTCTAGATATCTAGTAGATAAAATATATTTGGGGGAAGAGGGTTTTTCATCATTTATCAATTGGGACATTTTCTCTTGAAATTTTCTTTTTAATTTTTCTTTAGAAAATTCAATTTTAATTTCTATTACTCATCCTCTATATCATCTATATTATATTTGGGACCATTCATTTTGCGTTTTTTAACATTCTCAGGAGCACTCATGTTCATGAATGGTATTCCACCCACCTTTTTGGATAATATTTTAACCACGATAAATATTCCTGATTGCATTAATACCATGAATAACAATCTCAATTCTACAGGGAAATTACTGCCTGAAGGTATATAACTTTTTTCACCTAATTCAATTAGCAAATCATTGTATTTATCTAGACAGCCTATTTGATGTACCGCAAAGCCTTTTACGTCCAAATTCAAAAAATTTCCCAGAACAAATTCTACGATGCCAAAAAAAATGGCTAAATACATTCGCCATTGTTCTACGCTAGAATCAATTTTTAAATTTTTCTTTATCGATTCATATTCCCTTTCCATGGTGCCCAGATCAGAATGAATAGAGTATTCGGGAATATTAGCATTTTTATAAGCCTTTTTAAGCAATTCAAACTTGAATATAATTTCTCTTTTTCTTTCATTTAAATCTTTATTGTCAAGAGTAGATAAATGGGGTAAATCCTTGTTAAATATATGACCTTCATTTTGTAATTGATTCAATGTGGGAGCTCCAGAGGTATGTTGTTTAGAATATTTGTCGTGGTAATCCCTATCACGGTTTCCATGGTGACCCCTATCATTATCTTCCCTAGAATCTTCAGCTAAAATACTCTTTAATTTTTTAGATAGTAAATCAGGTGATTCTTTAGAGTAACTGTCTGAATAGTCTGAATAATCACTATATTTACCTGATCGACTATCTGAATATTTTCCATCATTTCTTTCTGAAAATTTATCACTGTACTTATCTGATCGGCTATCTGAGAATTTATCACTGAATTTTCCTCTGGGTCTATCAGAGAATTTTTCTGATCTACTATCAGAATATTTCCTGGGGTTTTTATTGTATTGTTTATCGTTATATTTATCATGTCTATCATTATCATGTCTATCATCATAATTATCGCTATATTTATCTGAATATTTTCTAGAATTTTTATTTCCATGTGTTTCTCTATCAAAATTCTTATCATTTTCACTATCATTACCTAATAAATCATTCATTTTTTCATTTAGAATATCTCTTCCTATTCCTCCTGTCATTCCTGGGTTATTTCTATAAAGATTTCCATTATCTCTATTGACATATGGATTTCTAGAGATATTTACTTCTTTTTCTTCGGTTATAGTGTCTTCGTTATTTTCAGGTTTATATATCCTTTCCGCTTGATACTTGGGAATATAATCTACATTTATTAATTCTGGTTTAATCTTGTCTTTATTTTCTAATAATTCCAAGTATAAAATTCCCATTCTGGGGAAATCCGGAGGCTTGTCTACATACTTGGCTGGATTAGGTATCGGAATAATATTATATGCCTGTTTAGATCCTCTTGCCATGATATTTTTTCATATTTTTTATCTTGTTTAAGTAAGTTTTAAATGTGAGAATATTAAATTATTTTTTTTTAAAATTGATTTATACATTGGATTTTTCTTGAAAAAATATAAAGAAAATAAATAAATGGAGATTTTAGGCTATATTTACATTATCCAATCTCTTTGCTATGGAAAAAGGTTAAAAATAGGTTCTACTAGAAATATTAATAGGAGGAAATGGGATTATCATACATATGTACCTGACGAGGTTTACTACAATTCATATTTCTGTATAATTAACTATGGAAAATTTAAGGGGTGCAAGGATCCATTAAGATCTATAGAAACCACTATACAAGAATTTTCATGGTTTAAAGAGCGAAGGAGTGACCAGAAAAAGGAATTTTTCATTCACGATAATTCTATAGAGGAATTCGTTAGAAATATAGAGTATTTATTAGATGTACATGAGGTAATTTTTAAGCCAATTTACAAGGATGAAATTTATAATAGACCGGTTATAGAGAAATATGAATATTTTAAAGAGGATATAATTAACAATGAAATTAATGATAATTTTCAATTGAGGGATTATCAAGAGGAATGTATAGGTATAATGAAGAGTGAAAAGATTGGCAAGTTTATATTACCCACTGGGTCAGGTAAAACAGTGATTTTTCTTAGCTATCTCAAGGAGATGGGAGGTACTAATTTGGTGCTAGTACCTTTTATTGAGCTAGTAAATCAGACCTATGAAAAAGCCAAATGTTTTGGTTTCGATAAAATAGTGAGGATATGTCAAGGTAAAAAACAGTATTGGGGAGATAAAAGGGGTAAAAATATCCTTTACATTTCTACGTATCAAAGTAGTGATAAGAAGGTATATTCATTATGTGATTTAAAATTTAACAATATGATTTATGATGAGACCCATTATACAGTTTTAACAGGTGAAAATGAAAATAGCATGTTTCAGCATGTGTTAAAAAATGGAAAGGGGGAGAAAAAATTCTTTTTCACTGCTACAGAGAAGAATATAAAGGTCAAAATAGGGAAAAATGTAAATATTAGTAATGTAGAAGAAGATGAGAAAAATAAAGGCGAAAAAGATGAAAAGGAAATTAGCATGGATAATGTAGCTATTTACGGGGAGACACTTTATAGTATGAGTATTGATGAGGCTATAAAGAAGAATATTATCTGTGACTATAACATTAATATTTGGCTCCATAGAAATGATAATAAAGAGGAAACGGTAAAGAAAATTATAGAGAAAAAACCTGGTGATAAAATTTTAATATTTTGTAGTACAGTTAATAAAATGAAATATTTAGCTGAATATTTAGACTCTAGCATTTATAGGGAAAATCACACGGATTATTATATTAATTATGCAGATGGAAAAATGAGTGAAAAAGAAAGGAAAGAAATATTAAGTGAATTTAAGGGGTGTAAGGGAGTTTCAGTACTAGTTTTATGTGGATTATTCAAAGTGGGTTTTGACCTCCCTTGTATCGATACTATAATTCACTATGATAAATGCACTAGTACGATAGACCTAATTCAAAAGAATGGGAGGTGTCTAAGGAAATTTACAGGGAAAATAAAAGGTACTATAATTTTATTGACAAATATAGATGCTCATGACACCGATATAATTCATTATAAAAAAATGCTTAATTATATGAGTTCATATGATAAACGGATCAAGGACGTATTAATGGGATTAAAAGAAAAAAATGATCAAGGTATATATTCTACTATAAAAATAATGTATAATTTTGAGGATACGGATTTATATGGTATTTACGATAAATACATGAATTTTATAAGCGGATATAATAATGTTATAAAAAAAATGGGGATATTAATAGAATATAGATTGAAAGAGAAAAAATGGCCCGATAGAAATATAAAATATAAAGATATAAAATTGGGAAAATTTTTAAATAATTTAAAATATTTTTTTATAAAACCCATCAAAATAGAGAAACGCCCTATTTATTATGATACAGAACAAAATCAATTAATCAAAATGCTAAAAAATGCAGAATTATACGATGAAATATTAAATTCAGTAAATGTAAACATAAATGTTAAACAAAAAATAACACCTATAGAAAAAATAAAGAAAACTATAGAATATCGAAAGAATAAAAATAAATGGCCTAATTCATCATTGGTTTATGATCACATAGAAATTGGTTATTTTTGGAATAATTTTAAACCAAATTTTATTAGACCCATTAAAATGGGAGAAGAACCTATCAGTTATAAGACAGAAAAAGAACAAATGATTCAAATTATAAAAAAAGCCAAATTATGGGAAGAAATGTTAAGTTTGGTAAAATCAGAAAAAAGAAAGAAAAAAGGCCCTATAAAAAATATCGATAAGCTTATAGAATATCGTGTAAATAAAAACAAATGGCCGATCAAAAGTAAAATTTATAATAATGTAAAAATAGGAAATTTTTTATGTGCATTAAAGGGCAATTTTATTAGACCCATTAAAATGGGAGAAGAACCTATCAGTTATAAGACAGAAAAAGAACAAATAATTCAAATTATAAAAAAAGCTAAATTATGGGGAGAAATGTTAAGTTTAGTAAAATCAGAGATAAAAATTTATAAAAAAATAACACCTATAGAAAGAATGAAAAAAACTATAGAACATCGTCTTCAAAAAGAAAGATGGATATATCAAAAAGAAATTTATAAAGATATAAAATTAGGTAATTTTTGGTCAAATTTTAAAGTAAGAATTATTAAACCCATTAAAAATAATGAAACCCCCACTGGATACCCAAAAGAAAGAGACAAAATGATTCAACTATTACATGATGCTGGTCTATATGAAGACGCTTTTTCTCAAGTATCCTGAATAAAATAGAATTTTTTATACTTATATAAAAAAATAATAAATAAATGAGCGATTTTTGTTATAAAATACAGGGAGATTTATCTGATGAAAATGTCATTATTAATCGTCTGAAAAAACTGTATAACTCTTCTTTTGATGGAAATCCTCCAATGATGATAGTGGTTTCTCATACAGAAAATATGGCTTGTATAAAGTTATTAAAACGCGGGAAAAAAGTAATGGAGATAATAGAAGAAATTCACGGAAAAATTAAAAAGGATATCATTATTAATCAAAATGGAGAAAAAATAACTATATCTCCTCCATTTAAATTTACATTAAATCAACATGAGTGGTGGAAAGAAGATTCATCTCAAAAAAGTAAAGAAAAATGGGCTACTCTAGAACATAGAGGACCATATTTCCCTGATTTGGAGAAATATATCCCACATAAAGCTCCCCTCGTATATGAAGGGAAAAAATATGTATTGACACCTGGAGAGGAAAAAATAGCCAATTTTTATGCTAAAAGATTAATCAGTGAACAAGGGGAAAATATTACTATTTTTTATACAAAGGACTCTGTTTTTAATAAAAATTTCTTTACCGACTTTAAAAAATATTTGACCAAGGAACATGCCAATATTTTCAAGGTTTTTTCAAAAATTGATTGGTCAAATATTGTAGAAAAATTAAAAGAATTAAAGGCTAGTGAAACCGTAGAAGAAAAGTCAAGGAAAAAAATAGAAACTTTAAAAAGGAAACATGATTACGGATTCGCTACAATCAATGGGATAAGAGAGGAAGTGGGTAATTTTACTATAGAAGCTGCATCTTTATTTCTGGGCAGAGGGAAAAATCCAAATAGAGGGAAAATAAAAGGAGAGATTTCACCAGAAGACGTGATAATAAATATAGGGAATGAAGCTAAAATTCCTGATCCTCCAAAAGGGTATGCATGGGGAAATGTAATACACAATAAAACTCTTTCATGGATTGCCAGCTGGAAAGACCCAATTTCTAATGAAAATAAATACGTGTATTTTTCTGCTCAAGGTCAATTAAAAGGAAAGAGTGATTTTACTAAAATATAAAAGGCTAGAAAATTACAGAAAAATATTGATCTTGTTAGAAAAGGATATACTCGAGATATCAATGGAAATGATCTAGTAAAAAAACAATTAGGAACAGTGTTATATTTTATAGATAATTTTGGGTTTAGAGCAGGTGGAGAAAAAGGGGAAGATGAAGCAGATACTGTGGGTGCCTCGACTCTAAGAGTAGAACATGTACAAGTTATATCTGGAAATGAATATAAAATTACATTCGATTTTTTGGGAAAGGATTCTATAAGATTTTATAAGCAGATTATTGTCCCTAAAAATGTAGCTGATAATATATCCCTATTTATTCTTAACAAGAAACCCTCTGAATTACTCTTTGACCGTATTTCAGCCATAGATATAAATAATTATCTCAGAACATTTGATAAAGATTTTAGCGCCAAAGTTTTCCGTACTAAATTAGCTAGTATGACAATGTATAATGAATTGAAAAATATCAAGATAAATAAAACCGATAAAGATGTAGATAAAAAGGTGAAATTGGATAAAGCAAATGCAGTGGTGGCAGAATTATTAAATCATAAACGTACAGTACCAGTGAAAACCAAGTTAAAAATTGACTCTTTAAAAAAGGAATTGAAAGACTTGAAAAAGGATTTACGTGAAGCTAAAAAAATTAACAAGGGGGTGAATGCTATACAGAAAAAGATTGATACTAGGAAACGCCAAATTGAGAGTAAATCTGATACTTTGTCAGTAGCCATAACTACTAGCAAAACAAACTATATTGATCCCAGAATATTAATTAGCTGGGGAAAAGAGAATGAACTACCATTGACAAAAATTTATACTCCTGTACTATTGAAAAAATTCTCTTGGGCTGTAAATACAATCGAAGAAGATTGGGACTATCTAAAAACTCCATTACTAAAAAGTATGGAAAAATTAGAGCCTATGAATATGGATGAAATAAAGAGATCAAAAATATCCATTACCCCAGCTAAAGAAAAAGAAATTCCCAAAGGTAAATCCATTCCAAAAAAAGCCCCTAAAGAAAAATCCCCAATAATTTCTAAAAAGAAAGAAAAAAACCCTGAAAAGGGGAAATCCAAGAATTATACAGAGATTCTCGCATTCTATAAAAATGGGGAAATTGTCAATGGTTATTCTCTAGATCAAATTTTAAACATGACTAATAAACAATTGGAAGATGCTCATGATTATATACAATCACTTTTTCCTCTATACAGATCAGGTGTGGCTAAATCATTTTTATTAGATGCAGATTCCCTGGAATTATTCAAGACAGACGATACTGTAAGATATAATGTTTTCAAGGCATATAAACGGATGCTTGATTTTTATGGGTATGATATTGGATATTCCAATGGTAGATTAAATATCAAAAGAAATAGGGAATTAGATGATAACATGGGCTTGACCTCTAAACACAATTATTTACGTATATCAAGAATGCTAAAATTTTTAATGTTGATAAATATGAAGATTTTGGCTTTTACATTTTTATTGGGAATTTGTGAAGATCTAAGCTATAATAAAGAATTGTTGGAAAAAGTGAGAAAAAAGGGTAGTCTAAATATGTGGGTAAGAATTGTTAGCGAGGAATAAGTAAAAAAAGAAATATAAAAATAACCAAAATTTTATATCATTATAAAATTAATTAATTCCCCTTTTCCTTAATCTCATATTTTCTAATAGTAAAAATTCTACAATTTTTTCATGATCACACACCCTCGCTATTTTTAAAGCCCAATTTCTATTTGCAATTATGTCAGCTTGACTGTATATATATTTCACTATATCTAAATGACCATGACGACATGCACGTGTCAAAGCCTTGTTTTCCTCATCTGTTATATCGGCACCTAGAGATACTAGATATTTCACTATATCTAATTTACCTACTGTACATGCATTTATTATAGATGCATTTTTATGAGCCTTGGGATTACCTCCTAATGATACAAAATACTTTACCATTTCCAAATCTCCAAAATAACATGCGGAATCAAGGTAAAAATCGATATCATCTGAATCGTGGTGGTTATATGATATCATATACTTGGCACCCTCAATGTCATTATCCATTATTAAATCATCTATTCCTTCCTCTATCCAGGATTCTATCTTTCTTTTTCTATCAATTTTTTCCAAGAGTATTTTATTCAAGGAATATAGAAAAATACTTGATAAACATAATTTTTCTAATATATTATCATTTAATTTTCTACAAATTAAATCTATTAATTCATTGGGAATCATTTTATATTCTTATAAAATATATGGGCGATTTAAATATCTATAATTTATCTATAAAATTGTTTATAAAATATAGAAAGAAAGTGTATTAGAAAATTTAGAGATATTTAATATGTTTCGATGTATCACATAATTACCTATATCAATATCCTTTTGATAAGAGTCATTTAATAGATTGCTGACGGTAGCTATAGAATCTAATATTTTTTCATAGTATTTACCGTCTACATGACCCCTGATTAGTAATCTATCAAATTTTGCATTTTTATCAATAGAAATTGTAATATCTTTTTCTATCGATCCTCTCTTTGTATCTTTATCAGGATATTCTGTATTGGAAAAATAAAGCCATATAATTCTGTCATAATAAAAATCTCTAATGGATTCAAGTAATATAGCTTCTCCAAAAGTCTCTTGAAATTTAAATTTATCAGGGGAATTAGGATCACATCCTATACAAAGTTTGGCTGATATAATTTTTTCTGTCATTTTTTCTTTTCCTTTTTTTCATGAAAAAAAAAAGTCAATTTTATAACAATATAAAATTTATATACAATTACACAAAATGGTTAGCTAATTTTTCAAAAGACATGCCCGTTACCACCCTACATTTTTCTGTACCATATAATTCTTCAAAATTTTTAGTATTTTTTGACCAAGGAGGAATTTCTGTTATTGCCCATTTAGGAAATTTGAGTATTCTAGGGGGATATTTTCTCTCTATTTTATCAGGTGAAATTTTGCAATTGTTTTTCTTGGGACAAATTTTATCATTTCTGTTAAAACAATTTATACATATATGAGAATCACAGTCATTTGGGTGATAGATATCCCCTACATTTCCATTACAAGAATAAACGGTTTCTCCATATGAGAATTCTCTATTGCAATAATTACACTTGAAATTAAACCATCCACTCATATATACATCATACCTTATTCCTATACAACATTTTCCTCTAAATTTCATGATAATATAATATGGGGCCGAATTTCCTACATATACCCTTACAATATCTCCATGCTTTAATTTTTTTATACATGTCAAGTCTAAAACGGTACCGTGCCAACTATTTACAAATGGAGCCATGCTAAATTGGTGTTTTGGATACATTTTTACAATTTTTTTATATTAAAATTTTATATAGGAAAATTTTAATCTTGATTTTATATAAAATCATAAATACTTAAATTCATTTAAAATTTCACATTATATGCTTGACCAAATTTTTATAATTTAAATTGCTAGCCAAATGATTTAAATTCCATAATTCACTATTACTTTTTCCATTATTTATTACTTTAAATTTTTTTATATTTTTGGCTTTATATATACTATTAATAGCCCATTTAGGAAATTTCACTATTTCCTTGGTATCGCATCTAGATATTTTACAAGATTCATCATGCTTTTTAGGACAATCTCTGCATATATGAAATTCACAATTATTCATTAGTTTTCCCTCACAAGCATAAATTCCATCATTTACATACATTTTTTTATTACAATAATCACAGGAAAATTGTAACACATTTTCACCACAATGTCTAAATCCTATAATATTTTTCCCCTTGAATTTTATAATTGAAATACAGGGATTATAACCGTCCATTAATACAAAAACTGAATCTCCACGCTTTAATTGGGATATACATTTTGGATCTAATAAATCCATTTCATTTGTTATAAAGATGCATGGAGACATGGCAAATTCATGTTTAGGATACATTATAGGAAATTTGTTTGAATAACCAGGTTTATCCTTAAATATATTTAAATAACCGATTTTATCTTTAAATAAAAATGGAGGAAATAAAACAGCCTAAAAAATACAGTTATTTAGCATCCTTTGATATAGGTACTAAGAATCTAAGTTTTTACATTGAAAAATATGACCCTGAAAAATTAAAAGAGATACCAAAAACACTCAAAAAAAATAGAACATGTCCAAATGGTAATCACACTAAAGAATATGCCAAGAATATAAGGAAATTATATAGGTCAGGAAAATGTATATATTTTAATAAATTTAATGTAGGTGTCCTCGATCAGAAACATACAGGTAAAATTCCCCAAGAGGTATTTTGTAATACTACAAAAATGCTAGATTCTCATAAAAAATATTTTGATAAATGCTCTGCAGTGATCATAGAACAACAAATGAGTTTTGGAAAGAAGATAAATCTTCGCAGTATAAAGATGGGACAACATATATACTCTTATTTTGTCCATACATTTCTTGATCTAAAAGTTATATTTGAATTTTCGGCTTTTCACAAGACAAAAATTTTAGCCGATCTCGGTAGCAAAAAACTAGGAGATAAACAGAGGAAAAAATGGGCTACAGAAGAAGCTGAAAGACTCTTGGTATTGAGAAATGATTTTACTAGCATCCAAGGGATACACAAGCATAAAAAAAGAGATGATATTTCAGACTGTATTTTACAGGCCCAAGCATGGAAGTATTTATTGTATGTAGAGAAAGCCAAATTAGTATAGATCTTTTTTTTTTTAATTTTATAAGTATTATAAAATTTTTTATTTATATTTTTCTAGACAATTTACGGAATCTTTAATTTTTCAAGGAACCTTTCAATATCCCTCTTGCCAAAAATTTTCTAACCATTTTTCTAGATATTCTTCTATATCCTCTATTTTTAGCTTTTCATTTTCGTATAATAATCGAGTATTATAATTTTTATAAACTCTTGCAGGATAATTGAGTAAATGAAACCAACTATTTTGCTCCTTGTATTGAATTTCCATTAATTCATTAATAATTTCCCTCTTGTCAATTTTTCCCTTGAATTTATGGGTACAATGATTATATGTGAGAATATCTAGACATTTAGGGACGGAATATATATTTTTGTATCCCAATTCTTTCATTATTTCTATACAACTGGGATCGGTGAAATAAACCCTCTCATTTTCATGAGGGGTGAAAACTGTTTTATTTTCAGGAAAATTTTGATAAAAAGTGCCATTCAAATCCTTGAGAAAATAAACAGTATATTCTCTCCATTCATGGGTATGAGTAATTTTACAGCAACTTGTATGGTATTCGCGATGTAGAATTGTATATCCCCCATTAGAAATTTTCACAGAGGTAAAAGGGTCGCATATGCTATCATAATATTTCCCATCTTTTTCAATGATATTTCTATCTACCTCTTCATCACTTACAATTTCCCAGTATTTCCAAACTGTGGGAAATTCTTTATATAATTCCATGAAAAAATCCATTGGTAATTGGGTTTTAGGGTAAATAATCATTTCCTTTGTCTCTTCCAACTTGGCCATTTTCTCTTCTTTTCCTTATCTTTTTATATTTAAATATAAAAAATTTAATTTTATTTTCCCTAATGATATTCAGCAATATTTAACCGTTATACAATTTCTATCTAATTTGCTGGGATATACATATGTCACATTACCTTCAGTAATAAACAATTTTCTATTATCCCATGGTATTGATGTTGTGAATTTTATACGAGTTTCTCTATTGACAGAAAGTTCATGAATAAATATCACATTATCTCCATTGATATATTTCAACATCATTGGGTTTCCTGATATGATTAGGGAATTTATATATTCATTTTTTTCATCTTGATTTATATCTGGAATAGTCTTTTTATTTTTTAAAATGAATGCCATTTTCCTTACTTTTTTCTTGTATTTTTATATTTAAATATAAAAAATTCAATTTTATGCTATCTTTTCTTATTTTTTACCCAAAATATCCCTTGGCACTTTTTTGCTTACTTTCATCCACTAATGACACTATCCAATCTACCCTTGGTTTCAAGGTATTTTTATCTATGACTTTATGGAATAAATGCCCAGCAAAAAGCATTGCTTTGAGTTTCTCATTATCTACCAATATAAAAGGTACAGTTATAAACCCTATATTAATATCATTGGTTTCGATAATGGGATATTTCATATTAATTTCATTGGTCTTTATTTTTCCCCAATGATTTACAGATAAATCATCTCCGTACCATTTTCCCTCTGATCCAAAGCAGCAAAATACTGTTATCCATCCAGAAAGATATGAAGGCCCTGATCCCCCTGATATTTCACAACAAATTTTACCAAAAAATAATTGGTCAATTTTTCCATTAAATGCTGATATAAAATTGTCTAGAATATTTAACAGCATGTTTTTCCATTTTGTCAAGAAAAAATCCTCAGCATTATATTGATCTATCAATTCTACCCTACGATAAATTTCCTTCCAATCAGATAATTCCCCTTGCAATGTGATATTAGGAATACCACACATGCAAGTCATTTTATAGGAAAAATACTTTTGAAAAGCTGACATTAATATAACCGATGCTACAGTTTTATCAGTGTCTGTTGTAGTAGTAAAATTGGGAAGGATAAAATCCTTTATATTCTCATCTTTTAATAATTCTCCGGCTTTTTCTGTGATTATAGCTATCATTTTAGGATAATTCACTGTATATCTATCACCCCAATCTTTGGCTTCCAATTCTATCTTGCCTTGATGACTGACAAATTTATCTCTAAGTGTTTCAGCATTTTTATCTATATAAATAGAAAGCTGAGAAACAATGGCTAACCAAACATCATCAGGTCTTATAACCAAATTATGGTGATTATTATAGGCTTCCATTACAACCCCTACAAATCCATTATTAAACAAGGATTCATACACTTTTTCTTTTCCTATAGAAGAGCAAAGAATTTCTCCTGCGGCTTTTTGTTTGTAAATTTCCATTTTTTGTAATATAGAAATATGGTCAGAGGGTTTTTTCTTACTATTTTCTACTGATTTTTCACTGGTTTGAATTGTGATTGGCATTTTCTTATCTTTTTCTTGTATTTTTATATTTGTATATAAAAAAATCTACGAAAAATTCATTTTTATTTTTTTCTTTTCAATACCATTAATATAGTTAATATCACAATAATGATAATTAATAGAAAAACCAAGGCCAATACCCAAGGATATTTATCGGAGAAATATCCATTTCCAGAAATGTAATTTCTAATGAGGATTCTCCTCTCATTTATACGTGTATAGGGATCACTGACAATTTTCCCATGAATATCTCTAAAAGGTAAATCTCTATATAAATCTGCTTCTAAATAGTTGGCATAAAAACCTACAGGTCCCTGTACTAGGAAATATGCTAAGCGATAATCATCAGTATATCCATAGTAAATAATCTGGTTAAACCCAGCCATTATTTTTGGGATTAATCCCTTTAATTTTTGGTAATCAGTTTTTATCCTTTCTAAATCAGAAATGCTTATTTGGGAAAGAACATTTACCCCAAAAGCCTTGACAAATGTATAGAAATTTTCCATGGTTTTATTTTCTAGGAATTTCTCCCATAATTTAATTAACTCTTTTCCGCCAGGGGTGTTTGGGTTAATTTTTAGACTATCAATAATTTTAAAGATATCCTCTGTGAAAGCTAAAAGGTCCCCTAAAAATTCAGTAATATATTTCTCTGTTTTTTCCCCTAAGAATTTAACCAGGTCAATTTTTAGTTTATTTACCGCGTTTTCGATATTTTCCTTATTACCTCCCCTTATTGCTGTAGTTATATTAAATATATCACTGAAAATAGTTTTTATGGAAAGGTAAAAATTGTATATTAATTCTCTATTTTCGGGCTTGGATGTATCCAATTCTTTTACCGGTTTATCAGTAACAAATGCAGCTATATTATAATCAGGGACAGTATAGTATTGTATGGCTATATTTCTCTGTTCTTGAAGGAAATGTAAAACATCATAGCAAAAATCATCACATAAATAACTCTTTCTCACTGGGTTAAAAATATCCTTTCTATTAACATTTTTAATCACGCTTAGAAATATATATTTTGTCCTCTTTAATTGGTAATCTCCTTTTATCCAGTCAATCAAAGCATAAAAATCATCTCTAGTAATAGTGCATATATAATCACTCTTTAACCAATATGTCCTATCCATTATAGGAATATATGTAAGTAAAACCTCATTACACCAATCAAGGTCTGAAAATCCCGTAGAATTCTCATTAATGTGTGGCATCAAAATATATAGGCCAAAATCGCTTACTCGTAGGTTAAAAACAAACTCTGTGATTAGCCCATTTTTCTCTATAATTCTGAATCCTATTCCAGTGTGATTAACATTATAAATTGCCCCATATGGTTTTAATTCCCCTGGCTGTGGCTTGTATCCTATGGTACCTTGACCTCCTAGAGGAGTTTCAGTGTAATATACTTCTATAGCGGCATTTTTAGAAATTTTAGGGGGTTTCAGATTAGTGATATAATCTTCGTTAGTTTTCCCCAATCTATCTACAGGGGGGCATCCTACAGTACTCATTTATTATTTAATTTTATATTCATATAAAATTTGTTTATTTTTCATTGGAATTTCTTTCTATTTCTTTTTCACTTTTTTATAAAGGGTTCCTCATTCATTTTTTTAATACAATTTTTCATATCCTCTTCTAGATCATTAATTCCTAATCTTTTATCTCCCAATAAAATTCTGGTAGCTGAATAATCGGTATCTGCTATTAACCCCTCTAGGGGTGGGCAAATCCCAAAATTTCTGATAATTCTCAATAAATTGGCGATAATTTTATTTTTATCAATAGACGCTTCATATTTACACCATCTCTTGTTATATTTTATATCGTCAATATAGCTAGGAATTTCGTATATATAATTAAGACCCAATTCTTCGCATAGAGATATACAGTGTGGATTATTGAGATATTCCTTGACATTTTTAGTAGTATATTTTTTCTGGTCAAGTTTATCAATGAAATAAATGTCAAGTTCCCTGAGAATATGCTCATATTCCCTATACTCGTAAATACGGTATAAACAATGGCATCCATAACAAACCTCTGCAAGAGAAAAGGTGAATTCCGAGTCAGATTCTGAAGCATCATGATATTTTCCGTCTCTTATAGTAAAATCTATAGTCACTTCTTCCCAAAAGGATTTATCATTAGGGTATCGTTTATATAGTTCAATATAAAATTCTACAGGGAAATCTGAACCATTATCTATCATTACTTTTTTGGTGGGGAAATTTATATTCTTTTGATCAAGAGTTTCTGTGGTAGCCATTTCTCGTATGTTTTGATATTTTTCAGGTTCTTTTAAATAATTATTCAGTTTTACCGATTTCCCAATCAGATTTTCCAGTCTGGTTTTCATATCTGATTTTCCAATATTCGGCTATCGCAATATTATAATTTACCATTGCTATTTTTGAAATGGTGGTATATCTATCAGGAAATTCTTTTCTATCATGAAAATCTATATATATTTTTGATAAATATTTTTCCAATCTCTTTCTATTGAGAATGTAAAGGTCATATATTTGAGAATCATCGCAACATATATCTACCAATAATTTTCTATTTATTTTCTCACATATAAAATCTGTTAATTCTAATGGGAAATTCAAATGGAATTTTAATGGGAAACTCAAAGGAAATTTTATAGAATTCATTTTTGTACTGACAAATTATAAATAAAAAATATTTCTATAAATATAAAATTCATTGGAAATAAAGAGAAAAAAATGGAAACAGAATCTACAAAGAAAATTGCATGGGAAAATATGCGATACATGATATTCTATATTTTGGCATTTTCTGTGGCATTGGCTTTTAATAATGTGTTATTGGCTGTTTCTAAACGATTTGGGGTAAGGGAAAATATACCCTTGGAAATCATATTTTTCTTAATATTGTTTGGCGTTACAATGTACTTGGCTGTAGTCACTAGGACTCATATAGAGCATGTACCTACAGATAAAGAAGAGTAAGGGAAATAATGAAATATATTTAAAGAAAACAATAAAGAAAAAATTTTTGGGAAAAATACACGAAAAATACACTACACAAAAAACAATGAATAAAAGAGTGAAAACAGACGCAAAATTGATAAATTATTATCTCAAAAAATATGGAGGTGATTCGCATATAAGTTCTGTATTAGTAGAAGAAGCAAAAGAAGGTAATTTAAAATCAGTAAAATATCTAGTAAATTTAGGTGCCGATGTTAATTATGAATATAGTGATGCATTATATTATGCAAGCGAAAATAATCATGTAAAAGTAGTAAAATATTTAGTTGGAAAAGGAGCCAATATTAAACATATAGCAAATGATCCTTTTATAAATGCCATTGAAACTGAAAATATGGAATTAGTAAAATGGTTAGTGGGAAAAGGAGCCGATATTCATTTTCCTAATGGAATGCCCATAGTTGTGGCCAGTAAAACTGGTAATATGGAAATGTTAAAATATTTTGTATTATTAGGAGGAGATATCACATCTCACGATAATGAAATAATAATTTCGGCCAGTAGAAATGGAAATATAGAAATGTTAAAATATTTGATAGACCTGAGAGATAATCATGGTATGAAAAATATTGATATCATAGCATGTGATAATAGAGCTATAAAAGATGCAAAGAAAAATGGTCATACCGAGATAGTAGAATATCTATTATCTTTAGGCGCTACCATTCCTGATGAAAAAAATGATTAAGATATTTTATAACCTTATAAAATATATAAATTTATGCTGGTATCTCAGAAGGAATTTGTAATGGCTTTCTACCCAATTGTTTCTGCTCATATTTTACTTTTAATTCTTCGCATAATTCCGATAGTCTATTGAGAAATTCTTCTTCCTCATTTTTTTCAGGTGTAAAAGTAAATGTATATTTTACTGGCAATTTTCCCTTGTTTTTTTGATATTTTTCCCTTTCATATTTTCTATGATATTCCCTATATTTATCTGTCTGTGAATATTCCTTTCTATACAATAATTTTTTTTCCTTTACCTCTGGTATTTCTACATAATTTTTATGATATTCTCTTGTTTTCAAATATTTTTCATATGCTTCTTCAGGGGTCAATTCTTTACATTTTCTCCCTTTTTTTACTTGATTTTCCATTTATTTATATATCGATTTTTTAAATGTTTATTTAAAAAATATTTTTTTTATTATTAATATTTTACAAAAATATTTTTTTATTATTAATAAATTAGAAAAATATTTTCTTTACAATATGAAGACTACAAAAATATATAATGAATACAAGGAATTGTTATATAAAAATTGGAGTGAAAAACATGCTAATTTTACACATTTATCAATGGGTGATAGATTTAGGGGAACTTTTCGATTTGAAGATCCAATGGATTTTATGAGATATTATTCAGCAAATTTAGCTAACAATAATTTTTTATCACAACCATGTATTTTAGAGACAAAAATAGTTACAACTCCAATATTAATTGATATAGATATCAAAGTGAAAAATACTAATGAAAATTGGAAGAAAAAAACTCTATACAGTATAGGTGAAATCAAGGCTATTATAAAAATATGGATAGAAACATTGAAAGAAATATTTCCTGATATAACCAAAGAAAATTTATATGCATGTCTATTTGAGAAAGGCATGTATATAACTGAAAGCGGAGAAATTTCCAATGGATATCATATACATTTTCCCAGGGCAATTATCAATAGAGAATTTCTCAAAAGTAAAATTATACCTTTGATAAAGGAAAAAATGTCTAGTATAGAAATTATTGGAAATATAGATTATAATATATACAATCTTAATTGGCTCCTATATGGATCGAGTAAAAAAGAAGTGTATGAACCATATCATTTATCATGTATATTTAACGAAGATTTAGAAGAGATTAGTGAAAAACAATGTTTTCAAGGTTTAATTAACAAGAATATTTTTTATCAATATTACCTTTGGAAATATAACTGTCACCCCAATTATAAAAAAATGGAGGAATATAATAAGAGAAAAAATAATCTAGATTATTCTGATATTTTTCTCAAGCCTTTTATTTTCTCTATTAAAAATTTCACTGAACAAGAGGAATTATGTAGTACATATATAAAAGGATGGAATGCGGAAATACACAATATAAAATTTGATAGTAAATATAATAGAAAATATAATAGAAAAAATACTGATTCCGACAGCGATTCTGATAGTGAAAGTCAGGATGAAAATATAAATGAAAATAATTATAGACAAAGATTAAAAGATTTATTACAAATTTTACCTGACAATATTTCTGAATTTTATGATGAATGGAAAAATGTATGTAGCTGTATCAGTCAAATATTTAACAGGGATGATCAAGGATTAAAATTGTTTCATTCCTTTTCCAAAAAAAGCCATAAATATGATCCTGATAAAGTAAATAAAAAATATGAAGGGATAGATCATTTCATGAAAAAAATACAGGGTATAAGATTACTAGAAGGTTATATTAGAGATAATATAAATAACAAGGATGAATGTAAAAAGTATAAATTTTATCGAAGAAAATACTATAATTTATCAAGCACAAAAAAAGAAAATTATTATGCGAATCTAACTGACAAAGAAAGAGAAATTCATGACAAGAAATTAATGAAGAAAAGTGGAGTAAAAAAATATGTGATAATTCCTGATGAAATTTATAATGAAAATAGAATGAGAAATATCACAAGGGAATTTTTATTTGAAAAAAGTACTATTTGTATTATCGCTAATACCGGCCTAGGAAAGACAAAATCTATAGACTCTATATTAAAGGATACAACATTGAATATTTGTATAGTAAATTTTAGAAATTCTATAAACTATGAATATATGAAAAAATATGAGGATTTTAAATTTTATCAGAATTTATTAGATAAAAATGGATATATAGATATGGACAAACATTCGAGAGTGATAACGACTATACATTCTTTTTGGAAAATATATGGAAGAATTGACGTATTAATACTTGATGAGTCTGAAAGTATATATAAAACCCTGATAAATTCTATAGAGGAAAGTAGTCTAGTATATAATACCCTACAATCCTATATACAAAATCCCAATACAAAAATCATTGCAATGGATGCTACAATGGGAGAAAAAACACTTGAATTTTTAAAGGAAAGAAAACCATTTATAATTAGAAACAAATATAAACCTCATACCGATAGAGTAGCATATTTTTATGATGAGGAAAAATATTGGTTAGACATGCTAGAAACAAAGATTCAAGAAAAGAAAAAAATAGTGTTATGTTGTGGACTGAAAACACACCCAGAATCTATAGTAGATGCTTTGATAGAAAATAAAGAGTTGGAATTGGATGAAAAAAGAGTACTAAAATTAGATGCCAATACTATAAAAAATCATAGGGACTGTAATGAATGGAAAAATTATGATCTTGTAATGTATTCACCCTGTATACAGGCAGGTGTTTCATTTGAAGATAATTATTTTGATACTGTTTTTTGTTTATTTAGCCGTAGAACAGGAGATTCAGAGGATGCATTACAGTCAGCAAATAGAGTGAGAAATATAAAGGATAAAGAGTATCATATTTTTGTACAGGGAAAAGATAGAAGATATATTGATTATTCTCCAGAAATAGCTTTTAATACTAAAAAAATGGAAAAAATAATAGATTCTACTGATCTTAATACCTTTTCATTTTTAGAATGGAAACTTGACTCAAAATTTATCCATCCTCCTACTAAAAAATTAATAAAAAATTCCTATTACCACCTGCATGTAAATGTACTGGTATCTAATAATATCAACAAGGCTTTCATGAAAAGAATGGTCATGAATCGCTTTAAAAAACAAGGAGTAGTATGTAAGGAAATTAAAAGGGAAAATAGTCCATTTCCAATAAAGGAAAAATCTAAAGAATTTTACGAGAAAAGAACAGAAGCAATTTCTCTAGCCAAAACTAGGATAAATGATAAAGAAATTCAAAAAATTATTGATGCAGAACCATTGGATGAAAAAGAAATTGGACATTATAAAACAAAACCTAAAACCGAAGAGGATATTTATCGATTAAAAAAATATAGGTTAAAAAGCAAATATAAAGTCAAGGATGAAGAAATAACAAGGAATTTTATTATAAAATATAGGGATCTAATATATTGCTATAAAACTCTTACTAAATTTTGCAATTTTTGTAAATTGGAGAAAAATTCAATAGAATCAGAACAAGACAATTTTCCCTTGAAAATTCCAAAAAATTTATTATCGGAAATAAAAATTATAAAGAAAAATCTAGAAAATCCAGTCAAATTTATAACAAAAAAGAAATATGATGGATCAATGAATACAGCAGAAAGATTAAAGATAAAAAAATACCATGAAAGACATTTAGAATTAATCAGGATTTTAGAGATACTCGGATTTAATCAATTTTTTCCTGATGAAAATGGTAAAAACAATCTAGATAAAAGAAATGTAAAATATGATGAAATGATCAGATATATGATTGATAATAAAAAGAAGCATAATTCCATTGGCGTATTTCCTACGAAAATTATTTGGAATAAACTCAAAAATAAAAATGATAAAATACGAATAATACATAAATTTCTCAATATTCATCTTTATAAAGATTTTGGGGTGAAAATTGAAACTTTAAAAAATAAAACATTTTTATCAGGAATAACAGATTATTGGGATTTTAATAGAGAAAAATACACTATTAAACCCTTATTAAATTTCGAGTGAATTCACTATTAAAAATCAAAAAATTTAAACTGAAAATGTAAGGGAAAAAAATAGGGTTTGGTGAGTAATAATTTTATATCCATGATATTTTTTTTATTACTCACCAAACCCTATTTTTTTCCCTTACATTTTCAGTTTAAATTTTTAGGATATTTTACATTTTTTCATCTTGAAAACTCCATTTATTTTATATTCAATATAAAATATAATTTTTTTTTCATTTATACAATTCATCCAAATGATCAAAGCTATTTTCATTCAGCTCTGTTTCACTTCCATATTTCTCTAAAAATTCCCTATAATGTCTCAATGTAGAAAAATAGTCATGTTTAGCATATTCATACCTACTCCTATCATCAGGTATAGTTCTTTGAAATAATCTCTCCATTGCCTTGATATAGCATTCTTTACTACAATACTCATCTTGAAAACTAGATCCAGGTCCATAACAATTTCTACACATTTTCCAATATTTTTATAAAAATATAAAAATCTAATAAAATTCAGTTTTAATTTATTTCATTAATTCCCTTTTCCTTCTACACTCAAATTTCTCATTTCTTCCCTTAATATTTCAGGGTCATTTATATTGGGTAAAATTACCCTATTTATCAATTCAGCTGTAGATATCCTAATTTCAGTATTATTTGGGCTAGGTAATTCAAACCCTGTGATTTTCTGTGCAACTCGAGTAGCTTCCCCAGAATCGCATAAATCAAAGTGAAAATGTCTATCAATTCTTCCAGGCCTGATCAAGGCACTAGGTATATTTTCTTTATTATTGGTAGTCATTATAATGATTTTATCATTTAAATCACAATCATAGCCATCTAGAATATGCATTAACTCGGAAATCATGTCATTGCCACCTTTGCACTTTTCTTCACTTTTTCCTATATTAATTCCTGTGAAATTATAGGAAATTTGAAAGTCAATTTCCTCTAGTAAAATTATACAGGGATCCTTGATAAATGAAATTGTCTGTGTTAAATTATCAATTTTTTTGATATTTATCACTCGTACATGGTATTGTAGTTTATGTGCCAATGCATAAACACAGCTAGATTTTCCAGTACCAGGCGGGCCATAAAATAAATATCCTCTTTTATGTGGAATTCCTTGGGAAATATAAAATTGTTCCTTTTCTATAAATGTGGATATATCATTTTCAATATCTGCTTGCAAAGCCAAGGGTAGATATACATTGCTAAATGTTTTGCGTATCGTTAATTCTCGAAAAGTCCATCCATTTTGTCGTGAATAATTATGAATCCCATGAATAAAACCTTTTTCTCTCTGTAAATGTTCTCCCTCCCATTTTTCATCTAGTGCTTTCTGTACAAAATCGTGTAATACACTGACAGAGCAATTCATGGAGGAAAGTGTGATGCTAGTAGTTTCAGCTTTTTCTTCTTTACTAATTTGTATTGATGCTAGACATTCAATCCCCTTCCAAATGAATTTAATATCACCTTGAGGTATGGCTGTTATCATAGGACGATAATTACGATCATATTTACTCCTTTCATTTTCGTCTTGGATATATACCAAATGAGCTTTAGGTATCAATAATTCGTTAATTGCCTCATTTTGTATTTTAATCAATTTTTCAGCTACGGCCTCTACGGTATCTTCTCCTTCCAATTTATCATCATTTTTCTTGCCATGTGATACAGTCTTTACAATTACCTTGGCTAATTTTTCTTCCCTGATAATAACAGTATAATACTTGTAATAAAAATGTTTCAGTAATGACCATAATATTGGAGCTATAGCGATAAATACTATATATGTACTATGATCTACCTTGCTCATTAAGCCCATCATTAATATGGGCTGTAAAGTCTGGAAAATTTCTTTTGGGTCCATTTTTTGGTTTTAATTGATATTTTAATAAGGAGATATATAATTTTTAATTAGAGATCTTTTTCTTTTTAAATTTCTCTTTAAAATGATTAATTCAATTTTAATTTTTCCCCTAAAAAATTATCAGTAATTTTTTTAGAGAAAAAATCTAAAAATTACTGAAACCTTTAAATACTGATTCTTTAGATAACATTTCTACCGTATCAATATAACCCTTTTCTTTTGCATAACTTATAACTACATTGATATTTTCTGGACCATTTGGGTTATCACCATCCACCAATTCTATTAAATATTTAATCATTTGTAAATCACCAAAAAAATATGATTCACATTTTACTCCTTGTTCCACCAGATATTTCAGCATTGTTAAATGACCGCAAGAAATGATATTAGTTATATCTGTATTATCAATGGCTGAAATATTAGCACCATTTTCCATTAAAAATTTTACCATTTTTAAATGGCCCCCTTGGGCCGCACATCCTAATGCCTCATCATTATTAGCATGAATATCAGCACCCAAGGATATTAGATATTTTACCAATTCTAAATTCCCATATTGAGCCGCAGTAACTACAGCTTCATTATCATGGTCTGTCATGTTTACTGGAAGATGAGGAGGAAAACATTCCTCTGCTAAATATTTTATTATTTCAATATAATCTTCACAACATGCACATATTATGGATTCATTACAATTTACTGTTGGATCTGCACCTTGCTCCACCAGATATTTTACAAGAGGTAAATGATTATGAGTAATAGCAGATTCTATAGCCTCATTTTCATTCACTGTTATATCAGCTCCCAAAGATACCAGATATTTTACAATATTTAAATGACCTCTGCTACAAGCCCACATTAATGGCTCATCATTTTGAGCATGAATATCAGCACCCAATGATATCAGGTATCTCACTACATCTAAATGGCCATTACCACAAGCACGTATTATAGATGAATTATCTAGAGCCTTTATATCAGCCCCCAAAGATACCAGATATTTTACCATTTCTATTTCCCCATTTTCACAAGCAGTTCTCACTGCAGCATTATTCCAAGCCTTTATATCCGCACCCAAAGATACCAAATATCTCACAATTTCAAAATGTCCATTTTCACAGGCATGTATTATAGGATTTTGATATTTGACTAATTCTACATTCATTTCCGCGATAAATTTTACTATATTTAAATATCCTCTTGTACAGGCATTTATCATTGATAGATTACCATTTTCTGCTATATCTGCGCCGTGTTCAAGTAAGTATTTCATCATTTCTAAATTGCCTGCACCACTAGCATATAATATAGGACAGCCTCCAAGATTAGCATTACTGGGATCTAATTCCACTAGATATTTTACCCCTTGGAAATCATTTTTCATCGCTATCACATTGATCCCTGTTATTTCCCAATATCTAGATACACGTACTCTATTCAATGAAAAAAAGGGGGTGTTTGTGTTTTCAAATGAAGAATCCCCAATGATTTTTCTTAATAATTCTCTATTAATTTTTTCACATATAAAGTCTGTCAGTTCTAAAGGAAAAATTAATGGGAATTCCAAAGGTATCATTTTCTTTTTTTTTATTCAAACATTTTCTTAAATTTTTATATTTTTATATAGAGATATAAAAATGACTATTTTTATATAGAGATATAAAAACATTAAATGGTAATTTATTTATCAAAAATAACATTATACGCAGATATTACCTCTTTACATATATCCTCATTTCCTCCTCTATCTGGATGATTATCAATGATCCATTTTTTATAGCGGTCCTTGATGGAATCCTTGATAGAGTCATCGACAGAATGATCAAAGTATTTATCAGGGTCAAATATCCCATGAATTTCTAATATTTTTTCTGCTAATATAATTTCGGGGGATTTCCCTCTTGATTCTTTAGAAATGGTACCTAGATCATCTTTTTCCTTTATTGTTTCCCCTGTTTCATTGTTACCATCTTTTATCCGTAATGTTTCATGACAAATACACCTAACATTAAACCCCTTTTGAACCCCTATTTTCATTAGATTTACATATTCCTTTGGATTTATAGGGTATTGATTGAGTATCTTGGTATTCATTTTCTTTTCAAAGCAAATTTCGCAAAATGGATTAGCTACAATGGCTACATCCATTACAGACTGTATTAATAGCATGGTAAATCTCTCCATTTTTATTTCTTGATATTTCTTATTATTTCTAAAAAGGAAAATAAAATTAAATTTTAAGAATTAAAAAGAGAAAAAATAAGGAAAATTAAATTAATGAATTACACAGAAATACTAGGAGAATGGAAGGATAAATGTGGGATGGATTCTGGTCCTAAAAAATATACATTTGATTTAATATATGGTGGGTATGTTGTGTATCGTGAGAAAACAGGAGAGAAAAATTTATCTGAAAATCTGTGGGAGAAATCCTTTATTCATTATATTCTCCATAAAACATTATTGGTAGGGGAAAAAGATAAAGAAAAATTGCTAGAGATTATTTCTGATTATAAAAAAATATCAAAAGGGGAAAATAGACTCAAACTTTTTATAGTAGAATGGCCAATTGAAATGGAAAACATGCATCTAAGAAGGGATACAACTGAATCAAAATTGATAGTTGCAAAAAATGAACAAGATGCAATAAAATATGGTTTGGAGAATTATTATTGGATAGATGATACGTGTTTTCCCGATAATCCTGATCCAGGTGTTTTTACAGTAAAATTTGTAGGATATCCCAGTAAAGAATATTTAGAAGGAGATATTGTAATGACAAGTTTTGCAGCAATATCATGATAATTTTCATAACAATTTTATAAGAATATAAAATTTATCTTTATTTTTCCCAATTAATTTCACTCTCTCCCCATTCAGACAATTTCCTATTAATTTCACGAAATATTTCTGCATCAAAAAAAGAGGGAAATTTCCCACAAGATTTATTACAAGAAAGAGGGGATGGGTGACTACAGCGAATAAAATAGTGATTATCCGAAACCTTTTCCCCGACTATATCCTTTACCATGTGGGCATTAGCTCCCATTAATAGCCAAATTATATGCTTGTTTTTTCTCTGAATATATAAATCAATATACTCTATTAATTCATTCCTGAATTTTCTCCATGAATGTTGGTGAGAATTTGGCTTGTCTCTTTCTACTGATAAAGACATGTTTAAAAGTAATACCCCTTGTTCAGCTAGATATTCTAGATTTCCATCGTGTGTGGGATGATAGCCTTCCATTTCCATTTTTTTATAGATATTTTTTAAAGAGGGATTTATCACAGTATCATTGACATCAAAACATAAACCAGTGGCAGCACATTCGATGTTATCAAGGTCAAAAAAATCTTTATCTGACCCAATTTTTTTAGAGACATTGCTATAACAATCTTGACCACATATAATTAGCTTTACATTCCTTAGTTTTGTTTTTTCAAAAGCCCTAAAAACATTTGGCAATTTAGGAAAGATATCTAGAAAGATTTCTTTGCTTACATTTTTCCCTGAATCATCTCTATCAAAATCATCTATCCAATATGTTACAGGGGGTAGAATTTCCTGTATAATTTCTTTGGTCCTTTTTCTGGTGAAAAATCTTCTCCACCCTATAGGAATATTATCCTTTTTTGAATATAAAAAATCATATAGAGTTGTATCTCTCCAGCTCATTTCTTTTCTATTTTAGATATTCCTTGAATTGAAAATTAATTTTATAATGGTATAAAATATATTGAATTTCAATGTTTTTCTCCATGAATCACGCAAACTGCCTTAACCACATACCAAATCTTAATTGTTTTTCCTTTCTTTTTTTCTCCTGGAAAAATCCTATCACAATTCTCACTATAATCCTAAGAAAAATTTGTATAGTGAAAATCCCAATGATAATTATACTTGTTAATACTCCAGAGAATTCTGCTATAAAATACAGTAATATTGTGAATATAATTGTTTGCAAGATAAAAATAGAAAATAGTATAGTTTTTAGGTGATCCATTCTTTTCTTTTCATTTTTTCCTTTAAATTAATTTTTTTAAAATTTAGTTATTTTTTAGGTATTCTAAATATTCATCCAACATGCCCACAATTTTATCTCGATTATAATATCTACCAATAGAAATTGCTTTTCTGACATTTTTTTTATCTATAAATATTTCCTTTGAATACGCTAAATCTAATATATATTCCACTATATCTAAATAATTATTTTCAATAGCTCTGTTTAAAGCTAAATTATTTCCCCTAGCAATTACATTTGCTCCATTTTCCACTAAATATTTTACTACATTTAAATGACCATTTCCACAAGCCCATATTATCGCTAAATTACATTGAGCATTTACATTTGCTCCCAATGATACTAGATATTTCACTACATCTATTTTCCCATTTCTACTACTCCATACTATAGCAGCATTATCTTGAGCCTTGATATCAGCTCCTTTATATACTAGAAATTTTACAATAGATAAATGACCATATTCACTAGCCAATATCACTGCATTATTTTTTTCATGGTCGATATTCACTCCTTTTCTAACCAAAAATTTTACCATTTCTAAATGTCCAATTTTACTTGCCACTACCAATGAATTATTGTCATTATCGTAATACCTGAAATATTTATTGTGTTTTATGAGATATTTCATTCCTAGAAAATCTCCAGTCCATACTAACGCATTAATTCCACTTTTCAACCAGTATTTTTTTATAGAATTTTTAGCGAAATGGTATAATCCTGTTTTTATATCAGGATAATCCCTTAGAATATTTCTTTCTCTTTTGTCATTATTTTTACCATTATTTTCTCTTTTTCTTCGGTTACCCCTAACTATACTAATTTCTACCAGTATTTTTATCCTTATCTTTTCACATATTAAATATACTAATTCTAATGGAATTTCCATTATTCTTTTTCCTTTGATTTTCTTTCTCTAAATTTCAATATTATTTTTAGCATTATAAAAATCAATACAATCCCTAACAATATCCCCAAATTTCTTAATGATATATTTATATATACAGAATACCATTCTACTCCTCGTATAAATCCTGATATCATTGATCTAGGGAATTTATACCCTGTTTCTTGGTGAAAAAGACAAGGATAATACATGCTCATTTTTAACCCAGAATCCCTTATTATATAATCCAAGGGAGCTTTTGGTGTATATTCTATATCCATTAATTTTTTCATTCCCTTATTACTGATTATATAAGCATGAGTACAGATACCCTTTACACTATAAATATTATCCCATATTTTCTCTGTGGTTTCAGTACGAATATCAGGGACCACTCCTAGGAAAAAAATGTCAAAATCACAAATATTCAAAAACATTATAATTTCCTCTATACTTTTAACTGTCAAGGAACTTGTAGGAAAAATATCATCTTCAAATATAATCATGTTTTTCATATTCTTTTTTACTCCATATCCATATAATGTTTTATGACTCAATAAACAGCCCAAATTACCATTACTATTTTTTATAGCTGGGAAAAATTTACAAGGGATAGAATATTCTCTGAAAATTTCCTTGCACTGTTTTCTCCTCTTTAAATTTTCCCTTAGATTTATACAGTAAATATTACTTGATAATTTCCCCCATACCCCGTTAAAATTATTTTCCATTTTTTCTCAAATTTTTTAAAGGAAAAATCCCAATTTAAATTGAATTTTTCTCAAAAAATAAAGAAAACCAAAGAAAAGAATGACCTGGGCAGATTACTATAATTCTACATCTACTTTATGTATAAATAATACATTTCCATCTAGATATTGGATGGACATTACAGGGCCTGAAAAAAAGATTTCTAAAAGGAAAAAGAATAAAAAAAAGAAAAATCCTAGGAAAAATACTAAGAATTTACCTGTAAAAACAGATATTGAAAATACTAAGAATTTACCTGTAAAAACAGATATTGAAAATTCTAAAGAAAATGTTAAAGAAAATTCTAAAGAAAATTTTAAAGAAAATAAATGAGAAATAACCTTATTTTATATTAAACAATTATAAAATAATAAAAAATTAAAAGGAATACATTATATCATTTAATGAAATCCCTAAATTCGATACAAAATAATCTCTGGATTTTTCTATTTGATTTCCTTGTAATTGTATGTATTGTTTTTTCTCTTTTTCTTTTTCCCCCTTTTTTTCTCCCATGAGAAAATTCATGGGCAAAGCCGAGTCATTTATACATCCATTACAATTACATATACGTTTTATATCACGACAAATTTCAGTTATGGTCTTGCCTATTTTATAGAAATTTTCAGTATATATAATTGTAGCCTTTTTTCCTCTTGAATTATATTCGTAAGAAATTATATATATTTTGATGGGGTCAATTGGTAAATTTGATAAATTATCACTTAAATCATCAGATATCATTTTTCTCTTTATTTTCAGATATTTTTTGATATCAAAAAATATCAAAAAAATTATCAATTTTAGAAAATGGGGTTTCTATAAATTTCCAATAAAATTTCCAATAAATTAAAAGAAAATGCATGCCGTAAAATCATGTAAAGAATTCCTGGAAAATCCGGTAAAGTTTTCATTTGATGAATCAGTAGCTTTACATAACCTAATTTTTAACTCTAGAAACTATAATTTTATAATTGAAAATAACAGAAAAAAGGTCAAGGAAATTGTCCAGCCAAAAATTGAGAAAAAAAGGTATCTGCCTAGAATGATGGAGTTTTTTAGAGATTGTCCTGATATGGTATATGTGGGGGAGATTGTCAAGGTTTTTTACGAGGGAATGAATGATATACCATTTATGGAGACATTGGGTATAGATTTAGATTCAGAAGATTTTGTATTAAATTACCGTCTAGGAATCCTTGAAATGTATATCAGATGTAATTCCAATTATTTTCCTCAACAGGTATATCAGGTAGCCAATTTAATGCTAGATATAGCAGAAAATCCCATTTATTCAGAAACGATTAGACTTTCCTATCTAGATGTGATAGGAAGAATTAGGAGCAGATTGACAGATGAAATTAACAATAGATATTCTAATATATTTGGTAGATATAGAAGACAAAACACTAATCAGAGAAAGAAATTTACCACTGTATATAATGATTCCCAAAATGTTCATGATTCTGGTATAAATAGTAGTGTTATTGAAAATGCTGAAAGATTGGTAGATAATTTACCTCCTGGCTATGATTATAGTATTACCAAGTTTTATATCCGTATAAAAAGATATATCGCAAAAAATCAAACAGAGACAATAAATAAGGCCTTGACAAGAATAAGGAATGATGTATCTACATTTGGTAAAGGAGTCACCCTACAAATGGTATTGATAGCTGTAGAGTACGAAATTATGGAAAATGTAGAACATAAAAATGATGCCTATCTTCGCTTAATGGAAGAGTTATATGAAGCTGAAAGATATTGTGCCACAGGGTATCTTTCAAGGCTGGTAAATAGCTTATCAGGATATTCAAATATTGTAGAAATTAAAATCACTGATTTGGAACAGTTAAAAAATGTAGTAGGAACAATGATAGAAAAAGGAGTTTCTGGGTACGACCCTAAAGAAGACCCCGACATTGATCTTTATGAAGAAATGATCAAGGTTTGTTTTCCTAATAAATTTTGTGATTTTGTATGTAAATTGTTAAATGAGAAATATGATAATCTTAGGGAAGAATATGGATACCAAAAAGAAGGGGAAAAATTCAAGAAATATATGATTGAAGTAATATCTCATTATACAGGAAAAAACTATATATGGAAAATCAATCAATATATCCCTGATAAAATATCATATGAATTAAGTGATATAGGAAAGGGTATTGTGAATGAAGCGGAAATTAAAGGAAAAATAGATGCTATTGTGAGAATAGAAAGACCTTTGGAGAATCCTTTAGATCTCCCTTTAGAGAATCCCTTGGAACATCCAGAAGAGCCTCATGAAGATTATCATGAGGATTATCATGAGGATATTCTAAGGAATTTACCAAATAACGAATAACAGAAAATTATTTAACATTATAATTTTCTTTATAATTTTCATGATAATTTTATAAATAAATATAAAATGTACATTTTTTATAGAGGGAAATATCGCAAGGTATCTTCCCGTTTGATAAAGGGGGTTAAAACCTATACCATTAAATACAATGCTAAAACAGTCAAAGTTTCAAGGGGAAAATATAAGTTTTATAATACCAAGCCTAAAAATCCTCCGAAAATGAGCAAGAGGAGATCTGGAAGGAGATCTGGAAGGAGATCTGGAAGAAAATCTGAAAGGAAATCTATTAGAAAAAATAGAAAATCCAAGAGTAAAAGGAGACCTATTAGGTCCAAGGGTAAAAGGGGATCCAAAAGGAGATCTCCCAGAAAATCCTCTAAGCGTAGATCTAAGCGTAGATCCAATATCATTCCTCCCCTCGCAAAAGGTACATTGGGGAAATATGGTTATTCAGGAAAAATATCCACTGTGAAAAGGAGAGCTGCATTAGCCAAAGCAGTAAAGGCCTATGGTAGGAATACAGTGATACGAAAATTAAATGCAGTCAAGACTTTGCAAAAAAACAAGAATCCAAAAGTATCAAGTATATTTGGCTCTGATATGAAATGGATTCAAGGAAAATATCCTAGTGAAAAAAGATGAGGAAAAAAAAAGCGGAAAATAAAATTGAATATTTTATATCAAGATTTATAAAATAAGAAAAAGGAAATTATAAGTAAATTATAAGAAAATAAATCATTAAAATGACCACAACAAAGGAAGCCACTTGTGAACAATGTAATAAAGTGATTTTTCATGAATACTATGTAAAATATGATAGAGAAATTGAGACTGGAAAATATTTAACAGAATACTATTGCGGAGAAACATGCTTTAAAAACAAGTATTTTTGTAAGTGTGATCATTGTGAAAAAATTAGCACAGATTTAAAGATAAAAATAGTAGGATTGAATAAAACAAGCTTTTTTTGCAATATAAATTGTTATAGGGCAAAAAATGTAAATTTGATCATTTCTCCAAAAGAAAAAACTGTCAAGAAAGCAAATGAAAAAGACGCTTACGGGAATCAAATAGAAAAATCCAATAGCGAAATTTTAGAGGAAGCTAAACAGAGATATCTAGACGCTAAATCCCAGTTAAGATCCCAGGCGATTTCAAAGGAGAATTCCGAGGAAAAATCTCTATTAGATCAAATAGCTGAAAAAGCAGAGAACCATTTGAAAGAACAAATAGATCAAGGAAAATTAGATAACGATTCAATTAAAGACCAATTGGAAAAAAATAAAAAATTATACAATGAATTGGAAAAAAATAGAGAATTATATCAGGAAAAAAAATTTGAAAAAGGAATAGGAAAAACAGCAATTTTGGAAAGGATTAAAAATAGTGGCCTTTGTAGCGCATTCAATTATCTACCTGGAAATGCCTTTGAAGGAACTTATTGTGGATCTATTCATAGTTGCAGGCATTAAAATGACTAAAAATTTATATTGTATATAAATTTTCTTTATAATTTCATAATAAATTTGCCTTAAAACCCCAAGGCCATATCCTCGTCACAGAAAATATATTCAAAATCTGGGTATCTTCCTCCAGTAATATCAAAGATTTTATCCAATGAATATTCCTCTATCACTTTTTCAGGTTTCATTCGCAACAAATTTTTCATGACAATTTTAAAGGGATCTTTCTTATTATTAAGACTTTTTTCATTTTCTTCATTTACAAAATATGCAAATTTATTATAATGGACTATATTATCATAGCATCTTTTAGAAACGATAGACCTATAGGATTTTATATTAGAAAATACTCGATTAAATGATCTACTTAAATCAAAGCCATATTTTCTATTTATTTCTTCTTTACTTTTTCCCAATAAATATTCATGTCTACATTTTTTCATTATTTCAATGAGATCTGAAATTTCCTTTATTTTTCTAGTTTTTACCTCGGAATTTTCATCCACACAAAATATTCTATATTTCATGCCACACCAATACCTAGTACCTAATTCAAAGCATTTATCTAGAGAATAAATAGTAAATATTTCCTTTGGAGTCAATACGGGAAGAAAATTGATATCTGTATTTTCTCTTGTTTCCCCGAGTTTAGCCCTAGATAAGTACTCTGTATATGCTTGACATTTTGTATATTCCCTTTTATATTTTACAAAATTATGTAAATCCATGCTCTCTGGCCAATCATAATATAAAATATTGATAAATTTGTCAAGCTTTTTATAACTCATTTTTTCTATATCAGTATTAATGAGATAGTCATGAAATGAGCTATAGTAATTTTCAATTAATTCCCTGTTTTTTATTGCGAATGTGTTTTCCATTTTTTCTTTCTATTATTTCATTAAAATTGATTTATTTAAATGGGGATTTTTTAAATATAAATATCAAGAGAAATTATCTAAAGATTAATGGCTACCAAATTTCAGCTTAATATTCTATCAAAATATATCACTAGTGAAAAAAATATAAAAATTATAGGGAAATATATTAAATCAGATGAAGATCTATATAATGTATGCTATCTAAAACAGTCAGGAATAAATCTAAAGGAAATACTTGAAATGCTCAAGAATGATACCCTAAATTATTCTCATCCCTATTTTTCTGATATGAAACATAAACAAGAATTATATAATAATTATCTAGAAAATCCCTTTGCAGAAAATCAAATAAAAAGTATAGTAAAATGTAAGAAATGTGGAAGCGATAATGTCATGTCTCAAAGTGTCCAAGACAGATCGGCAGATGAGCCAGCATCAGTATATTCTCAATGTATTTCTTGTAAATTCAAGTGGAGGAGTAATAATTAAATTACATGGAAAAACAAGAAGAATTTTTTCTTTATAATTTCTTTATAAAAATATAAAGAAAATTTCTAAAATGTATTTGGATACATTTTTTTGGCTTCGATAAAAGCCGGTCTATCCTTTATGGGCGGTGCCCCCATGTTTTTCAATTTTTTATACCCCATTTCAGACGCTGCCATTTCTGCATCTTTTGTGGTGAATGCAGAAGCCTTGCCTAGCAATAAATTATTAAATAATTGACCATTTATAACTAAATTATCTATATACAATTCTGATGTGGATTTACCATCATCTTTTGGACCTACAGGTTCTCCCTTGTTATTTAATCTTACATTTTTATAGTAAATTTTAGCTCCTGAATTTATCTGCATTAAATCCTTTATCCAATGATGCATCCTCGTTTTGGGATCGTACAATGTCTCATAATCTAGCTTTGTAATCATTTCATCAAAAAATGTAGAAAAAATAGAATACACAATATTGTAGCCAACCCCTATTAAAAATTCCTCGTCGAGTATAGTTTCTATTGCTCCTATTAAAGCTTCTACAGAATCCTCTACAATTCTTTTCATGTTTAATTTATCTTCTTCTCTCATTGTTATATACTCCCATATACCCATTTTTTGACCTATATTAAATAGAGAATGTCTGGAGCCATATGCAATCTTTATTCTAGCTCCTATTTCTACACCCAATGGTCCATGAAGTTTGGGATACCTCCTAGAGAACCACCACACCAATGATTTATTAAATGTAATGTCTCCTAAAAATTCATAGAATTGATGATTTTTTGCAGGGTCAGCTTCCCCAAAAGTCAAAGCTGTATTAAAAATATCTAGAGATCTAGGGGAAAAAAGTACCTGTGAGTATTTTTGTTTTATTCCCCCTTTTTTAAATATATTGTTTAAAAAAGCTATGAAACTATCATCTCTCTTACCATGTATAATTGCCATTTATTCTTATTTATATCTTTTGTCTTTTTATTTATTTATAAAAATCCCTAAATTTTTAAATGATTTTATTTTTCTGAGAACCAAATGGGAAATCAATTATCCCCGATATTCCTAATATTTATTCTTGATCTATTTTAATAGTTAAAATTCCATTGATAAATTCAGTATGAACACTAGTATCCCCCGAATCGATATTTTTCGAGAGATAGAATGGTCTATTCCTGTTATCATTTATTTTCAATTTCTTTTTATTGGGAAATCTAAGCGATAATAACCTTTGCCTGATAAATCTAATGTGTAAAAATGTAAAATTTCCCTTGTATGGTTTTAGGTCAAAATTATATTCCATTGGAGGATCAACACCTAATTTTATTGCAATATATGATCTCCCCTTTATTTTTATATCCTTGACATTATATAGAATTACAGTGGAATGTTTAAAGGGTAATCTATCCCTGATCAAGAGCTTGAACCAATCAGTATAATATTTTCTAATGTAATAGGGGTCATATTCCCTTAGTAAAAGGGTTATTAAATGTTTCTCTATATCATTCTTTCCCTGAAATATCCATTTTTCACGAGGTATTCCATTCAAGTCAATTACATTTTTCCCTTTTTCCCTATCTTCTTTATACCAAATTTTACAGGGATCATCCTCAGTCCATACATTAATATTTTCTTTTGAGAATTCATGCATGTATCTGATAAATGGATTTTTCTTTAGATATTCTCTATTTTTTTCTAGCCATATAAAACATTCACTACAGGCGCATACATCCTCATAATGGCCATTATGAGGGGAATCATAATCCTCTAATTTTTGTGATCTATAACAATGATAAAATTCTACAGAGAAATTAGACAATAAATCATTACAAATTCCCTGTACATCAGATTCCATTGTTAATACTTCTCCAATATATAGGGAAATAATTTCCTCTGGTATATTCTTGACATTTTTATCATGCAATTTAATATAAAATTTGGATGGTTTATACAGCTTTTTTTTATTATAATTTTTCTTTTCGTTAATTGTCCATTTATCAATATTATTTTCTTCCATTTCCTTTTTTCCTTTTTGATTTCCTTAATATTTTATATCTATATAAAATATTTTTTCCTTTTTTTAACTATCTTTCAAATATATTTTAATCAATTATGTCAATTGTCAGTATTCCTTCTACAAATTTTACATCTACATCTGTTCCATTACTTCCATATAGATAGAATGGTTTATTGCATAGTCCTTCATTTTCTCCTTCTTTTTTATATGGAAATTTCACTTCATCATATCTCAAATCCAATAATCTTTTCCTTATTAATCTCACATGAAAATATGTAAAACATCCTCTATAAGGTTTCAAGGAGAAATTACACTGCTTAGTCAATTCATTGAATCTTTCCTCTGAAATTGGTATTTCTACTCGATTCATGAAACTTGCATTAATATTGATATCCTTGACCCCATATAAAATTATAGTATCATTTGTGAAAGGTGCTCTATCCCTGATTAATAGAGAAAACCAATCAGTAGAATATTGATTAACAATTTTTGGGTCATTTTCCCTCAATAATAGAGATATCAAATACTTTTCTGTATCATTTTTAGCTTGAGAAAGCCATTTTTTCCAATGTAGCGATTTCAATAGGGTTAAATCTATAAAATTTTCCAAAGAAGAATGTTCTTCAGGACATTTATAGGAAGATACTTGAGAATAATACACTTTATTATCCTCACAATAAACATGTAAATGTTTAGCTATAAAATCGTCTTGATATCTCATTAATGGATCAGTTTCTCTATTTTCCTTCCAATATTTTCTTGTAGAATTATCCCATATAAAACAAGCCTTGCATTGGCATTGAGTGTGAAAATGTAATGGTTCTTGATATTTTCCCAATGGTATTTGATCAGGATCAATCTCTTGTTTTTCAGCCCCAAGATATATCCCTTTTACACAGCTCTCCATAGTTAATACTTCCCCGATATACAAAGGCAAAACATCATATGGAATACTCTTTACCAAGGCAATGTTTTTTAATCTAAGATCTTCTACTTCTTTTTCTCTATTACATTTTCTCTCATTTTTTATTTCAGATTTTTTCCTGACAATTGTCCATTCCTCTGGCGGGTCTCCTTTTTCTACGATATCCATTTTCCATTTTAAATTATTCTTTAAAATGTTTTTTGAAATTTTCTCTAATTTTTCATTTTTTTACACCAGTTTTACATCCAGACCAGCCATGTTATAAATCCAAGATATTTATGATTAAATTTCCATCAGTTATTCCCGCATCTAATTCTACTCCATTTCCTCCATATAAATTGAATAGTGGGTTTCCGCTACGATTTTTCATTGATTTTATACACAATAATCTTTTCCTTATTAATCTCACATGAAAATAGGTAAAATTTCCTTTATAGGATTTCAAAGTAAATTTCACGGTTTTTCTCACCGAACTAGCATTTACTATTATATTTTCTACGTTATACATTATTACTGTATCATCTGTAAATGATAGCCTATCCTTGATCAAGATTTTAAACCAATTTGTATAATGTTTTTCTATAAAATTAGGGTCTTTTTCTCTCAGTAATAATTCTACTATTTTTTTCTCTGTATTGTTTTTCACAATATTCTCACAATTTTCAAGAGAAATATTGGCTATATCCACAAACGGTAAATCGTCAAGAAAATCTTCGGGATAAATATGCCTTTTATTATAATACACTTTGTCATTTTTTATGCATGTATAAATTCCCTGTGAATGAAGGTTATATCTATTTAATGGGTTTTCTATATAACATTCTCTGCATTCAGAATCCCATATTTTACACCCTTTGCACATGCATTGGACATGAAAATGCATAGGTTTGTGATAGTTTTTTATATCCCTTTTAGTATCTTTTTTCATTTTGAATTCCTCTGATAAAATAGGGTCTTCTACTTTGCTATATTTTATAACATTTTTTAGCATTGTTTCCATTATTAATATTTCTCCTATATATAGGGATAAAATTTCAATAGGAAAATTCTTTACTTTATCTTCCATTTTTCTCTTTTTTTTTTATTTCTCTAAATATTTCTCTAAATACTTTCCAGATATTCCACCACTTGCAACTTATTTTTTTCCCTTGCTTCTTTTAACCCAATTTCCAAAGCAATTTTCAATGCATCATCTCCATATTTTTCCTTTATCTTTTTTACTAAATATTTTAATATTTCTAAATGACCATATTGGCATGCCCACATTACTGGCTCATAATTGTTAAATGAAATATCCAAGCCATAATCTACTAAATATTCTACCAAATGTAAATATCCCTGATTACATACTGCACACAGAGAATTATTATAGTTATGAACAGTTTTTATATCAAAGCCATTTTTTACCAATAATTTAATCATTTCCAAATTTCCTCTTACCAATGCTATTATATATACATTGAAAAATTGATAGTCTTTAGTGATATTACCAAAAGTTATTATAATTTTATCAGGAAATTTATTGTACGGTAAATTCTTTCCGTATGACAACACATGCACTATTCCCTGCAAATCGTTATTATAAGCCAATTCTATTATACCATCGCTATGAAATGATTTTTCATCCCAATATCTCTCTATTCTTTTTTATTAAGAGTAAATAGAGAATTCTCTATAAAAATAGCATGTTTTGATTTTTCTAGGTTAGCGATATTCATACAGATATCCACTAATAATTTACCATTTAATTTTTCGCATATAAAATCTGTCAATTCTAAAGGAAAATTCTTTACTTTTTCTTCCATTTTTTAATATTTATATTCCTATAAATATTTTTAAATAGATTCTAGATATTTTACTATATTTTCATGATTATTTTCAATGGCACGTTTTAATGCGATATTATCCCAAATTTTAATATTAGCCCCTATTTCCACTAAATATTTTACCATTTCCAAATAACCTTTAGAACATGCAAATATAAAGGATTCATTAATCTCTGAATGGAGATTTTTATGAAATTTTATATCATTGATAAATATTATATATTTTACTACTTTTATATGATTTTTACATGCAGCGGCAATAAAGGGTCTATATAAACTATTATCCGTAGGGTCAGCTCCATTTTTGGTAAGATATTTCACCATTTCTAAATTACCATTGACACATTGCCATGCTACAGCTTCATTGTCATGATCTGCGGGTTCGGCTCCATTTTCTATAAAATATTTTATCATTTCTACATGGTTATATTTACATGCTAATATTAAAGGAAAATTATTTCTTACATTGACTTGCACACCCAAAGACACTAAATATTTCACTATATCTAAATGACCTTTTTCACAGGCCTTTAAAAAAGCCTTGCAATTATCATTTCTAAAATTTGCTCTATTTTTTACTAATAATTTTACTATATCTAAATGACCATGTTCACAAGCAGTAAAAATAGCAATATCATTGTTTATTTGTACATCTCCCCCATTTTCTATAAAATATTTCAATATTTTTAATCTTCCTTTTTCACATGCTAAAACCATATAGGGATTAAAACGTTTTTGTTCCTCATAACAATAGGGATATCTACAGAAATATCTTTTTATTGAATATTTTATACCCTGTAAATCATTATTTTCTATCAATTCTTTTTTATCACATTTTTCCCAATATTTCTCTATTCTTTTTTTATTTAAGATAAATAGCATATTTTTCTCTAAACCAATGGTAGATAAATTTACTAATATTTTCTTATTTAATTTTTCACATATAAAATCTGTTAATTCTAAAGGAAAATTAAAAGGAATTTCCTTTTTCATTTTTCTCTTTTTTTAATATTTATATTCCTATAAATATTGATAAATATTGATAAATATTTTTTCTTTTTAATATTCAATTTCTCTTGCCAAATAACATACCAGGGATTACATACGATGTTTTATTGTTAGGATCTTGAATAGATGCTTGCACTGTGGGAGGAACCTTTGTCAAATAACTCAGATATGACATGCTCCATAAAGGTGTATTGTGAGGCAATGGGGTAATACTATTATATTTATTAGGCCTAGCCATGTATTGAAATCCCTCTGAATTGCCCCCAGAATTATTCCCAGCCCCGCTACCTTTTAAACTAGCAGAATACCCAGGATTACCAATATTTCCCAATCCCCAAAACTGAGTATTATTTTCCCCATATGGTATTCTGCTGTCAAGATTAGCTTGTTTTGTAGCCAAGGGTAAATTAGGAGGGCATCCTTGGTCATAATCCAATGGTAATCCCATTGGGCTTCCTCTGGCTTCTTTCGAAGCACTATATCTTGATCCTGTATTTCCCATTGTTATATACCCATCAGGGTTTTTATCTACTCTTTCTCCTCCATAATTTTCCTGTATTAAATTATAGTCAAAAACGTCATAATTTTGAGTACTTTTAGCTGCACAAGGGCAGAAATTTTCTTTGCTATTAAGCATTATTATTTCTTTTGTTTTTCCTTTATTTATCTATAAAATAAAAATGAAAACCATAAAATTATCAGAATATAAAATTCCTGATATAATTTCCGATTGTGATTCTATACAGGTATTTTACCTAGAAGCTCCATTAGGTTTATTACCCCAAAAATTATCTAGGGATTCCTCTTATCGAGAAAATAAATTATTTCAGCCAAATGGGTACCATAGCGGTGTAGGATTTTCGGTAATAAAAAATGGAGGGGTGAATGTAGAATTTGCAACTGAACTCACAGCAGAATCTTTCAATGTAAAAATATTCGTACCAGATATCATTCAAAATGAAGGGGGAGAGCCTACAGGATTACAATGGAAAAATAAAGCAGTGTACAATGTTCTTCCGTTTATCGATAGAAATTATTGGTATAAAAGTACATTTATATGTACAATTACAGGGAAAATGCTAAGAAAATTATTTGATTGGATAAAATATGAATACATACCTAGAAATAGCATGTATGTATTATTTTCTGTTTTTGGCTGCACACCCACAGAAAATTTAGGATGCCAAGTAAAAAATGTATTTGACCCAATATTAAAGGGTGCTATATGTGATGATTATGGCTTTGATATTTTTAAATATCTCCAATCAGAATTACATGTACCAATAGAATATATAACCACACCTGATTATACTACTATAGGATTACTAGTAGATAATCCTAATAATGTCAAGCAATTAAATTGGCAAAATCCACAGGAGAGAAAAGATATAATAAATTACTATGTAATTTTAAATGGATTAGTAAATTCCCTATTAGGTATGATATCTGATGCAATGACAGGAAATATTCAGAAAACGGTCATGGACTTGATAAATAATCTAAAAAATATAGGAATTGTCATTACTGCTGAACAAATAGAGAATATTATCAATGATTTAATTTCTCTAAAAAAATTGGGATTGGATGAACTCATCAAAGAGGTGATCCAAGTTATACAAACAGGGGGAAAAGTAGATCCTAATGATAATCTAGTAGAAAAATTACTCTTTGATATTTATAGTATAATTACATTATTTACCCATAGTATAAATTCTCCCTTGATTTATTATGGTTATTCCTCTGATCGTACCCCTACATATTTTTATATTGAAAATCCCAAGGGTGTATATGTTAATTATCTAGAAAATAATTTACAGAGAGATCTCCCATCAAGAGCAATCACAGGGGAAATGATAAGAGATAAATATACATTAGAAAAAACAGGGGCGAAACCTATAAAAGGATGTGTGAGTTTTGTTTTTATTATTCTTGCTGTGATTATCATTATATTAGCTGTAATGTTAATAATGAAAAAATAATCATTTAAGGAAATTTTCAAGAGAAAAAGAGAAATGAATTGTCGTCAAGTATTAAATGAATATTGCCAAAAAAATGGTATAGAATTACCAGAATATTCTTATACATATATATCTGAACAAAAGATTGGAAATGTATCTACAGAATTAGAGGGTATTAGATATCAAGTTAATGGAAATTTTAATAGTAAAAAAGAGGCTAATGAAGATTTGGCTAGAATGATATTGGAAAAAAGAGACAGGATTGATAAACAGGCAGAATCATTTACTATGAAAAGACCCAAAGATTTATCTTTTGTGGATGGAGGATGGGAAAATGTTTCTAAAGAATTACCTAAAGTGTATCCCGAAAAAACAAAAAATAAAATAATCATTTTATATGCTGATCCATCAGAAGAAAATCCTTATAAAGAAATGTTTAAAATTTTACATTTAATCGTGGTTAACGAAAATATTTCAATGGAAAATATAAAATTAATTGGATTTTCTAGGAAATCTATTAGGGATAATAAATTTATAGTAAATTTTACTCATAATACAGTATGTGAAAATCCTAATAATGAATTAATATGGTTTGTAGCGAAAAATTATGATGAATTGAAAAATAGTCAAGTATATATAGAATGTAATGATCAGTTAATAAAGGAATTTTTAAAAGAAAAATTAAAATGTGATCAGTCTAATAAAATTTCTGTCTAGAATTATCTAAAATATTTATATTTTTTATAAATATTTAAAAGGAAAAAATAATATAAAAAATGAGTAAGAAACAAGCTAAAATTTCCTCTAGAAAACCCAATCCAGATGAAAAATTGACATTGATAATAGATATAGAAAGTACAGGGGCAGACATCCATGTACAACCTGTCCTTGCAATTGGCTGGATTGTATGTAATAAAAATACTAGAGAAATTTTTGAGAAAAAATGGGTCTCTTTTAAATTGGAAGATTCGCAATATATTCATAATTTAGGCTTTAATCCATTCGAGTTTGAAACATTTAGATTTTTCGATAAAAATTATATTCGTGTATCCAATGATAATGGGGCTTGGATTTTTGAGAAAAGGTGTTATAATGAATTTTGGCTAAAACAAGATCCTAAATTATTAGAAACTATTTTATCTCTTGCTTTATCCCCTGAAAAGGCAATGAAAGAATTTTTATCGGTAGATGAAAAATATAACATTTTCGAGGTAATGAGTGATAATCCTGCATTTGATCTGACAAGAATAGATATGGCTATTTCTAGGTATCATCAGAAAAATTACGGGGAAACAGGTCATTCTAGAAATTATGGCATACATTATACCCCATCAGGAGAATATAGGTGGGTAAGTAATCCTTCTGATGTTATATATTTTTTACCCAAGGAATATAGAAATAAAATACATGCTAAAACAGGGGCGCATACTCATTTTCCAGATGATGATGCCTTGGATATCTATAATTTATATATAGGATTAGAGGATGTGAAAAAGGAAATATTTAGTCAAGGGACAAAAAGTGAAAAAGGAAAGGGAAAAAAGGAGAAAAGATCAAAAAAGGAGAAATCCAAGGATAAAAAATCAGAAAAGTAAATTATTAAAAAATAATTAAAGGAAATTTTTATATTAAAAGTAGAAAAAGTAAAAAAATATTGAAATGTACAAAATTACCAGAAAAACAGTAAATGATATTCTTGGCTTATATTTGCCAATGGATATCATAATGATAATTGGAGCAATATTATCATATGGAGACAATACAAAAATTTTAATGTGTGTGTCTGCTATAGCTATGCTAGTTTATAGATTAACGATGGCATTTCTATTTTTATTGATATTTTCGATATTAGCTATTACAGACACTTTTCATGGTGGTGTTTCGTATTTAAAACCCGAGCCAAAATTATTGCTACAAATTATATTTTTTAGCATGATACCTGTAATTGTATATCCATTTATAACATTTATAGGCATTCCATATGAATTACCTTTTATAGGCCTATTATCAGTATTATCTACATATAAAGGATTTTTGATAGCCTATTTCTTTTACGAAAATCCCTAATATTTTATATATAAAAATTGATATTTTCCCAGATATTTTATATTCAATATAAAATTTAATGTTTTCCCTATTTTTCCCTTTCTTTTTGTATTTCCTTTTCATTAATTTCCTTTCCATATTTTTCCAATAGAAAATTGGCCATTTTTATCTTGCTATATTTTATAGCATATTTTAACGCATCGTTTTCATTTGCAGTGATATCTACTCCTTGTGATACTAGATATTCTATCACGTTTTCTTGGTCATTTTCAATAGCAGAATTTACTTCACATAAATATCCTAGAGAAATCAGTAATTTTATGACTCCAAACCACCCATTTTTACATGCAATATCCATTGGTAAAATTTCTAGAGTAGTTTCTTTTTTCTCTGGAAATTCTACAGTATTTTCTTTCTCCGAATTTTTCTCTTGAAATATATCTTGTTTCTTTAAAAATTTGATAATTTTATCGGAATTTGTATCACCACCATTTTTAGCAGAATCTATGGCATTTTCAATAATTTCTCTTGTGAGGTCAGAATATCTAGAGATATAATTTTTTACTAGATATTTCACCACTTGTAAATATCCCATCCAACAAGCATCACATAACGCCTCTTTAAAAAATGTATGAAAATCACACTTGAAATGACCAATTAGATATTCTAGGCAAGTCATTGCATTATTTCTGGCCGCCACATTCGCGGCATAATATTCATAATTATTAATATTGATACGTTTTGTATAAATTTTCAATACATTTAATCTATCAGATTCTATAGCATTTTGTACAGCTTCTACAGTTATATTCACTCCTTTTTTTAATAGATATTTTACTATATGAATATGACCCATTATACCAGCTTTTGTTAATGCGTATTCTCCGCAATTTGGAATATTTAAATAATGACAATATTCAATGAGATATCTTACCAATTCTAAATTTCCGCTTGCACATCCAAGTTCAAAAGAAAACATATCGCTAATATAATTATCTGGTAAAATATCCAGATAATTATCTGTTAAATATTTCACTATTTCTAGCCATCCATATTGACATGCAGTTCTAAATATAATAGATGTTGGAATTGCTCCTCTAGAAATTAAATATTTCATAGTAGATAAATGTCCTTTTTTACATGCATATTCTAGTGGTCTGTTATTATTTCCTGATATATTAGCTCCTTTGGATACTAAATATTCTACTATATCTAAATGACCTTTTTTAGAAGCAATAATAATATAGTCATGATTTGTCTCTAAATCTCTACAATAATTAGTTAGCAAATGTTTTGTAGTTTCTAGAGCCCCCATTTTACAAGCTAATACTAACATATAGGGTTTGTAATTGGGAATTGTTATATAATCTCTCACTCCTCGAAAATCGTCGTTTAATATCAAGTCATTTATTGAAATTTCTCTCGATATCTTTTTTGGGGGATTTTCATCATTGGATATTTCTTTAGAATTTTCATTAGAATTTTCTTTAGAATTTTCTTCAATTACTGGACTCATTTTTACTTTAAATTTTATAGAAAATTTTTATTCAATTTTAATTTTTAGTTATTTTTTATTTAGAAAAGAGTATAACTAAATAAAAGAAAAAGAAAAATGGTTCATTGTTCTACATGTAAATGTGAAAAATTTGTATATATACAAATGTGTGATTGTTTTAGCGATGTAATGGATCACTGTATAAATTGTGAATCTGATCTAGTTAAAATGACTGAAAAAGAATTCAAGGAATATACCAGAGATTTAGATGAAAAATTAAAGTCAATGAAAAAAGAAATGTATAACCTGAAACACAGAATAAACAGTATATGGAGAAAAACGGGAAAAATAGAGTGTAATAATTGTACCAAGTATAAAGACTGTGATTCATGTAGGAGATTATATGATTTGTAAATTACTGTACTGATTTACATTAAATTTTATACTTTATAAAATTTGTCAATGATATTTTTATCACTATTATATTCTTATATATTTCTATTTCCAAAACTGCCTGGAGAAATTTTATACATTAATATTATAATTACAAAGAGAATTGTGCCAAATATTGTCTTTATAAATGTACCTATTTTTTTGAAAAATATCATTTCTTTTCTTTTTTTCTTAAAATTCCCTTTAAATTTATTATAAAATTTTTAACAAATTCCTCGCTCATAATCACCTTTTCGTGTAGAGGATTTAGGCTTACCTTGGCATCCCTGGAATTTACTACAGCATTTCCATCTTTCTGAATCGGGAGTATAAGTAAATGACACCGGTCTTCCCTGCGTTCCTGGCTTGCAACAGTATGCTCCCAAGGCTACATCTGGATAATTGGCTTTCCATAAACACATGGTTTTTTCTATTGTCGGTACGAACAGGTTTTGTCCTGTATAAGTCCCTTGAACTCCTTGTGCATATGACATTTTTATTCTTTCTTTTCTTTATTTATAGCTTTATTCTATTTACAAAAATAAAATAATATTAACCAAGAAAATAATAATTTTTTCTTAATGGACCCCCAAGAAAATTCTGATATCTCTGATAATTCAGATAACCCTGAAGATTCTCCAAATCTTAAGAATAATCCTCAGAATAACCCCCCAATTATTATCCCAAAAAATCCAAATATTTCTGACTGGGATAATCCTTCTGAAGAAATTGTCAAGGGAATAGGAGAAAATTGTCAAGGATATAAATTTATGCATTATCAAAATTCTAGATATTATTCTAGGATAAATAATATATGCATGTATGCTAGTATGATTATATGTCCAATTGCAGGTACTCTTTCAGCCATTAATATATATTTTAATAATTCTCCATGGTCAGTATATATCTCTATAGTTATCGCCTTGATAACCTATATTGCAACAGTAAAAGTTTCGATAGTGAAATTTAGTAAATTTAGTGAAAAGAGTAATTCACATGAACAAACCAGCAAAAGATACGCACAACTAGAAAATAATATACGAATACAGTTAATGTTAAATAGAAAAAATAGGGTCAATGTGAGGGTATATCTAAATTGGCTTACAAAGATATATGATGAAATTTATCAAGGATCTCCAGTGATAAAATCATGGATATATTCAGATTATATAAAAATGATAAAGAATTTCTCAGGAATTATTTTCCCGGGAAAATATGACTCGGAAATAAGGGTCAATAATGATATTGAGAATCAATTAGAAAACCTATTAGGGTATACCCCAATGAGAGAATTTAGCAAGGCACAAATGGAATATGAAATAAATAGATTAATGGCGATTTAACTAGATTTAAAGGAATGATATCATAAAAAATGAAATTTCCTTTTAATTTTTCCTTAGAATTAACAGATTTTATATATGAAAAGATAGATAGAAAATTGCTAAGAGATATTTGCTTTCATGTACCTGAAAGAAATAGTTTAATAGGATTAAACCAATATCGACTAGAAAAATATTGGAAAAAAATACAGCCAAAACAAATTATATTAAATGGAGATATCTATGGTCTGAGATATTCTGTATTTTATTTACATAATGTTGATATTTGCAAGGCTTTTATATTAGCATGCGGATATAACCAAATGGAAATAGTGGATTTCTTACTATCTATATGTGGTAATATTTGTGCTGAAAAAAATAGTGATGCTATACATATGGCATGTTATAATGGTCATTTAGATATTATAAAACATTTAGTAAAAATATATGGAGTTTCAGCATTTGGTACTTGTAAATTTACAGATGCTCTTTTTATAGCATGTGAATATGGTCATTTGGAAATTGTGAAATATTTGGTATCTTTGGGAGCTGATATAAAGATTGAAAATAATAAATCCGTTATATTAGCCTGTATAAAAGGTCATTTGGAAACTGTGAAATATTTAGTATCTTTGGGTGCAGATATTACAGCTCAGGACAATGCTGCTGTACAAATAGCATGTGAATTTGGGCATTTAGAAACTGTGAAATATCTCGTGGAGAAAGGAGCAGATATCACTGCTAATAATCATGAAGCCATGTTATTGGCAGATATCAATGATCATTTTCAGGTAATGGAATATCTAATATCATTAGGGGAAAAATACCCAACCGGAGAAGAGCTATCACAATTCTATGAAAATAATCCTAATTATAATCATTATCGATTTGAATATTTTCGATAATAATTTCAATAATGTTTTACAGTATTTTATACTAGTATAAAATACCTATCTTTTTCTATTCCTTTTCCTTTGATAAAAATCCCATTCCAATCACATAATGCAATGAATAGTACCTATTTTCATTATTATCGTGGATATCTCCTACTTTTCCCTTGCCCTTTATTCCCTTGATATCATTATCAAACATGTATTTTCCATTGATAAATATAGGATCATGGACTCTATGTAAACATGGCTTCCCCTGGGTACATTCACCGTTTCTATTTTGGTCGCAACGATACAACATTCCAAAATGCTCAATTTTCATTGAGCATTTATCACAGTAAAATTTATCACATTCTTTTTTCCATACTATTTTATCGCATAAATTACATTGAAAATATTTTTGCATTTTCAATCTTCTCTATATTTTTTAAATATAATTTTTCCATTTAAATAAAATGTCAGTACAAACTTTTAAAATAAGCAGATCTTATCCTGCACATCAATATCAAAACTGGATAACTCAAACAGAAGAATTAATAGATACTGTACCACTATCAGATGATATACTTTTTTGGGGAGCCAAGGGCAACGGAACAACAGACGATACTGTAGCCATTCAAACAGCTTTAGATAGCGGTATTCGGTGTCTATTTTTCCCTGCAGGAACATACCTTATTACAGCTACCCTAACAATAAACACCCCAAATTCAATTAGGATTGAGGGGTGCCAAACATCACGGACAATTATAACAGGTGCTGTATCCCCTCTATTAATAGTGGATGTTCCATATGTATTTTTAGAGGATTTAACATTTACAAGTACAGCTACAAATGCTGCAGGGTCATCGGCTATCAAGCTCAAGAACATGTTTAATAGTGCCTGGAAAAATATCTTTATATCTGCGACAACAGAATCAGGGTTATTATTTGAGCCTGGACAAGATGAAGCAGCCGCCTATAATAGCTTTAATAATTTGATAATTTACAAGACAGATAATACCGCTACAAATTACAATATTAAATTCACTATTGAAGCTGGTTCAAACGGATTTGCAAATGAAAACTGTTTCTTTGGGGGTAGACTCGTGGCATCAGCTACAATGACCCCATATCAAATATGGATGCAATATGGCAATTATAATAGGTTTTTTGGTACCTGTATGGAGAGTAATAATAACAGCTTAAATTACGCAGCTTTTCTAGACATTCTAACAGTGGGCTGTTATTTTACCAATTGCAGGGTTGAGAGGACCAAAGGTATCAGAATCTTTGGAATTGAGCATAATGTAGTCAATGGGTATTTTTCCTCTGTAGATTTACTCAAAACTTATAACGTTACCGATAGTTCCACTTTTGCCGTAGGGGATGTTATAACAGGAGTGACATCCGCTACAATTGCCACAGTCTATGATAAACCAACAGCCACTTCTATGAGGATATACAATTCATCGGGAAGTTATAGCGGATTTACCTATGGTGAAACAATTACAGGGGTTCCATCAGGGGGCTCTACTACTATTTTATATTTAGGGAGTATTCCAAATGGGTATTATCAGGGAAGTCTTAATCAGGTAACAAGCCAAGATTTAGCTAGATGGAGTAATAGTCAAGGTCAGTATCAAAGGACTCTTAATTATCATGTTCAAGCCGGATTGGCTGACAGTAATTCAGTGGGCTGGAATACGGTAATGCATAACTCATATTATGCATCGGGATTTTCCAATGTATTACGCTTGACTGGTTCTAGAGCAACAGGATTCTTTATACAGGCCGATAGGGCTGGGACCAGTATTTATACAGTGGATGCCACCGGTATTGTAAATACAACGGGAGATTATAGGGTAGATGGGACCCAAGTGGTGAGTAATAGGGTAGCTGGATTTAATACCACAGTGGTTGGTGCAGCTGCAGCTACCGCTATAAATGCTACTACTATAACTGCTACCGATCCGAATATACAGGCTTTAGCAGCAATGTGTAATGCAATGAAATCAGCCATGATCACTCATGGCTTAATAGGGGCTTAGCTGATCAGTTGGGTAATATATTTTATAATAATTATAAAATAATATATACATATTTTTACTTTATAAATTTTATGATGGGATTAGATTTGAATTTTTAAGATCATTAATGAGATCACCTACTAAATCAGCCAATTGTGGTAATGTAATTGTATCCATGTCAAAATTTGTAGCCCTGACATCAGCAACATTACTTAACGCCCCAGAATATCGTAAAATACCCGCTCCCGCCCTTAAAGTGCCAAGCAATCCTACAAAATTGTTACTAACCAAATAATTTGATATACCAAGATTAAACCCATTACCGCTACCCACATATTGGCGAAGCACATTTCCAATATATAAATTAGTAGAACCTGCGGAGGATAAAACACATGTCCCTGTATTACCAACGACCAGGGTATTAGATAAAAAGGTATTTGCAAATGGTGCATTGGCATCAGTGAATATCGCTGCTATTGTACCGTATATTATGCTTTGGAAAACCGTACATGCAGAAACAGTATTTAGATACACTCCGTATGCGGCATAGTTTGATGTACTGGAAAATATTTCAATTTTTTCCACGATAGCCGAATTACCTGTTAATCTAACAACCCTACTTGTAGTTAAATTTGTCCCTAAATATACAATTGCAAGATTTTCTAATACACTTTTTTCATTCATTGTGATTAAACTCACACTTGCAGCATTATTTTCTGCAGTACTTGTAAAGGTGAGCCTTATAAATGTAGAATGTGATAACCCCACTAAACTAGCTCCAAAACGTATTGTGATAGGTTGTGAAAGGATATAAACTCCAAAAGGTACAAAAACAGTGGATCGAGCCAATAATGCCGCGGCAAATGCAGCGTAATCATCAGTCACCCCATTCCCTGTAGCCCCCCAATATTTCACATTATCGAATTGGGGAATTGTTTGTATTAATTCAGTGGTTTGATCTATCCAATTTTCATGTTGAAATATTGGATATGTTCTACTTATTTTAAATGGTTGTGTAGTCATTTATTTTAAAAATATAAATATATTTTTAAAAAATATTTTAGGGAAATATTTCACAATTTCTATAAAAAGTGGAATAATTTGTATGTTTTTTAAATGTAAATAAATGGGTTTCAAGCCAATAATCGATATAGGGTTTCAATTGATAAAATGCAAAATAATAACAATATATGAAAAAAAAGAAGGTAATTTTACACAAATTTATAAACAGTCATTTTCCGAAAAGAGTTCCGATAATTTTTCCGATAATTTTTTTTATATACAAAATTTAAACTCTTTTAATACCATTATTTTCAAGAATATCCTCACAGACAATGATAAAGCCAATATTCATTCTTCAATAAAAATAAAAAATATATTGGGAATCCCAATGAAAAAAGATTCGGAAATCACAGGCTTTATAATTTTTGTCAATAAATACAAGGATTTTAATGAAGAGGATGTTAACAAGGTATCTGGGATAATTAAAATAATTGGAAAAAAAATCAGAAAACAGCAAAAAAGTTTTCAACCAATTGAACAGAATATCTTGGCCCATATGAACCATCAGATAAGAACCCCTTTGAATGGAGTGATTGGATATAATCAATTATTAGCAAGGACAAAAATGACTGCTTTACAGGAAAATTACATGACCTCTATAAATACATGCTGTTTTCAGTTATTACAGATAGTAAATGATGTCCTTGATTATTCCAGATTAAATTCGGGCAAAGTATCTTGTATAGAAGAAAGCTTTCATTTACGAGAAATTTTTGACAATATACAGGATGTGCTGAAAAATAATATACAATATAAGAAACAAAAATTACTCTTGGGAATATCTGAAAAATGCCCTGAATTTATATATTGTGATAAAAATAAGCTGACTCAAATACTGATAAACCTTGCCAGTAATGCGGTAAAATTTACAGGGGAAAATGGTACTATCAATATAAATGTAGAAAGTAGAGGAAATAATTGTCTATTATTCACAGTAGCAGATAATGGTATAGGTATAGCAGAAAAAGATCAGGGTAAATTATTTGATGCATTCACCAGGTTAAACGAAAATAGTAGAGAATCTCAAAATGGTACAGGATTAGGCCTGGCAATCGTAAAAAAATTAGTGGGATTATTTAGAGGAGATATATGGATTTCTAGTGTTCTCGGTCAAGGTTCTAAATTTTTCTTTACTATTCAATACAAACCAATGGATATACAAGAAAAAATTATTAAAATTAATCAGGGGAAATTCTCAGAAAAATATGTGTTATTAGTAGATGATAATCCTGATAATAGACTGATACTTTCAGAATATCTATTTGATTGGAAAATGATACCAGTGGTATGCGGATCTGCATCAGAAGCTTTTAATTTAATAATAAAAAAGAGGTATCCATTTTCATTAGGATTGATAGATATTTGTATGCCCATAATCGATGGCGTGCAATTGGCTAGACAAATCAAGAATGAATTTCCCTTTTTTCCTCTTATTGCAATTTCCTCTTCAAAAGAGCTATTTAATAATACTGATTTTGAATACAAAATTGACAAGCCTGTAAGCAAAACTTTATTATTCAACTTGATACTAAAGGTTTTTGAGCGACAAAATACGAAAAATGAATTATTGCTCGCTAGTGAGCATTTTTCCAGTGATGATGAAAATTTAGGAAAATCCTCTTCTACCGATTCCCTTGAAATGTTAGAGAGAAAAGATGTGGATATTTTTAGCAAGAAAATATTAATAGCTGAAGATGTAGAATATAATTGGACATTATTGGATACAGTATTGAAAAGCCTAGGATATTCTAATATCGATATAGCAAAAAATGGTAGGGAAGCAATTGAAAAAATAAAAGAGAAAAAAGAAGGATATGACATTTTATTTCTTGACTTGAAAATGCCTGAAATAGACGGATATGGAGTTATAGAATATATTAATGGGGATGTCAATGGGGCCTCTATGAAAATAGAGATTATTGTAGTGTCGGCATCGGTATTAGAAGATGAAAGGAAAAAATGCAAGAGAAATGGAATAAAATATTTTATATCCAAGCCAATTGATATTAAAAATATAGCAGATATCCTTGACTTGATAAATAATATAGGATAAGACATTTATATTCTTCATGTATTCTTCATGTATTCTTTATAGGTTTTATAAAGAATTTTATTAGATGTTATTTTTTTTATTTTCTATAATTTATTCATCATCTTCAGATTCCATTTCTTCACAATCAATACAAATTCCATCATCCGTCATTTCTATTTCACTACATTTTAAACAGAAAAATCTTGTACATTCACTACAGCCATTCATCCTTCCCATTGCTGAACAATTTTTACATATCAATATATCACAGTTTGAACAGTTATCATATTCCACATCTCGCTCTTGATACATTTTTTCACAGGCAGTACAATGATATAATTCTACTCCATATATTTCCCTTGCCAATTTCACCTTTTCTTCAGGTGTCAGATTTTTTACGGTGATCAAAGTAGCAGACAAAGCAGATTCCATTGTTAGGTGTTTTTTCCTATGAGTTATCCTGATATTCAATTTTATATGGAATCACCTACGGGTTCATCTATGGATTCATCTATGGATTCATCTATAAAATTATCCACTATTTAAAGAAGAGTAGATATACAAAAATGACTATATTATTTGTACTAGATTTTGAAGCAAATTGTCTCAAGGATAAAATACTATACCCACAAGAGATTATAGAGATTCCAGTGATTGCCTATGACACATCTACTGATAAAGTGATTGGTCAATTTCATCAGTATTGTAGACCTTTTACACAAATTACACCTTTTTGCACAGAATTAACAGGAATCACTCAGGAAATGGTGGATCAAGGAGATACATTTGAATTTACATTAAAAAAATTGGGAATGTGGATTCATGGTATGACAAATGAGAAAAAGGAGGAATATATCTTTGTCACTTGTGGTGATTGGGATCTCAAAACGGCCTTGGTGGGCCATTGTAAATATTTGAAATTAAAAATACCCAAAAATATGCGAGAATGGTGTAATATCAAGAATATATTTTTTGAAACTATAGGGAAAAAACCTGGAGGAATGATGAATATGTTGAGAATATTAAATATCAAGCATACAGGCCGTCATCACAGCGGAATAGATGATGTAAGGAATATAGTAGAAATTGCAAGAGAATTAACAAGGAAAAAATGTGATTGGAAAAATACGGGAAAAAATATTTAAAGAAAAAAGAATTTAAGGGACATTTAGAGAAAGGAAAAGCTAGGATAAAATTGAATAATAATTTTCATAGTACAATTTAATAAGAAAAATTAAAGAAAATAATGCCAATCAAAGTATTTAGAAATTATAGTTTATCTAGCATGCTAGATCAGTTAGAAAATGACTCTATTCAAATGCTGATAATTCCTGATATTAGAGATTCTAAAAAATATACCGTTAGTATAGATGGAGAAGACTATTTTGTATGCGAGGGGTTTAATGAGGATTTTGACTTGGGTATGTCCAGAAAAGACATACTTGAAAAATGGGAAAAATTAAAAGAGTTTCATGCATTATTAGAATCGTCTGGAATTCAATTAGGATTTTTGATAGATCAATATAAAAAAGATGAAAAAGATTGTTATGATTTCAAATATATATTGAAAGGATATCTTTAGTGATTCAAATACTCTTTATAAATGTATAAAGAGAGAAAAAAATTAAGAAATAAATGGAGGAAAAATTACAATTGCAGGATTTTTTACCAAAATATCCATTTATAAAGAAAAAATCATTGGAAGGGGATAAAAAGGGATTTTATCAAACATTATATGAAAAGAAAGAATTTAATGAATTAAAGCTAGAAAAATCAGAAGAATTGCCAAAGAAAAAGGGCGATCTTTTCAAGAGGCAAAAAATAGTTGCTAGATTTCTCTCTAGTCACACTCCTTATAATTCGTTATTAGTATTTCATAGCATGGGTTCGGGCAAGACATGCAGTGCATTTGGAACTACTGAAATGATTAGAGAACAAGATGAACACCGTATTAACCGCGGAGAAACTCCATTATATTCGGGTGTAATAACATTGGCTAGAGGCAAGGGATTAATCAACAATCTGATAAATGAGCTTGTTTTCAAATGTAGCAAGGATGAAAAATATGTTCCAGAAGATTACCAATATCTCACTGAAAATGAAAAGGTAAGAAGGATAAAGAAAAAAACAAGGGAATATTACTCTTTTTATACTTTTTTCACTTTTGCTAAAAATATATCAGAAATGACAGATAAAAAAATAACTGATATTTTCTCTAACAAAATTATAATCATTGATGAAGTACATAATATTAAAAAAGCAGAGGATATCAAAGAGGATGTCCAGGCTACATATGAGCAAATATTTAGATTCCTTCATCTTATCAAGAATGCCAAGATTCTTCTCCTTTCAGGTACTCCCATAAGAGATACCGCCGATGAAGTTGCAATGATAATGAATCTGATTTTACCAGAGGATTCATTATTACCAATAGGTGAAAATTTTAATAGGGAATACATGGAAAAAAATGATGATGGAGTACTAGTTGTGAATTCTGACTCTAAAGAAGCGCTAAAAAGATATTTCAAAGGGAGAGTGTCATATTTATCTAATATACAAGATGTCAATAAAAAATATATTGGAAATCATTCAATTTTTGACGTGGAAACATTTACAATTTATAGAGAAAAAATGAGTAAATTTCAAAGCAAATATTATGATCGAGCATATCTTTCTGATAAAGAAGGAAAAAAAGGAGTATATAGTGGATCTAGACAAGCTTCCCTTTTTGTGTATCCAGGAGGATTATACGGAAAAGAAGGGTTTAAAACCATTACGACTACTGACAATAAATTTAGGTTATCTATAGAGTTAAAAACGATACTAACCGGTACAAATGAAGAAATGTTGGAAAAATTAAAGAAATATAGTATAAAATATTATACCTTGATAAAATTACTATTAATTCCTAATAGAAATTCCTTTGTTTATTGTAGTATTGTCAAGGGAGGAGGAGCTATTCTTCTTTCACTGATATTAGAAAGATTTGGATTTTCTAGGGCCAATGGTCAAGAAAGATCAGAGGGATTGAGATATGGAATTCTCACTAATCTCACTACATCAGAAAGAGGGTTTAGGAATATAGTGGCAAGATATAATAATCCTGATAATTACCAAGGAGATTATATAAAGACGATTATAGGTAGTAAAGTAATTGGTGAAGGTCTGTCATTTTCCAATGTATTGGATATCTTTGTATTGACCCCCTTTTTCAATTATGCAGAAACATCACAAGCCATTTATAGAGGGATAAGAACAGGAGCCGATGAAGAACTGATAAAACATGGTATTTCCCCAATTAAAAATATATATCAATTTGTGGCTGATCCTATAGGGGTTTCTCATGATTTAAATTCTTTAGACATTGAATCAATAGACTATAAAATGTATAGGTTATCTGCTAGTAAAGATATAACTACAAAATCTATAGAGAGATTAATGAAAGAAAGTGCAGTAGATTGCCAGCTTACAAAAAACGTAAATTACTCGGATAAATTAATTGATTATTCTAGAGAATGTGACTATATGGAATGCACATATAAATGTGACGGAATCACAGATCCCAACCCCAAAAAATTGGATGATTCCACATATAATTTATACTATTCCCAAAATGATAGCGATAAAATTTCAAGTGAAATTATAGAATCATTTAAAACCATATTTTCTAGCAACCTGAATGAATATCCTAGAAATTATAGTTTTTTTTCCAGTGTAAATGACATTATAAATACACCTAAAATCGTCAATGATAAATATGGGTTTAAATCATTTGTCAAGGAAGAAAATGGAAAATATTTCATCACTGGAGATATATCTCCTGGCTCATTAAAATTTTCAGACTTTTACAGTGAAAAACCATTTATAACAAGTGGCAAGTCTTTTTCAGATATCTTTAGAGAGAAAGAGCAAGAATATATTTTTCGCATTATTGATAAAATGATTTTTTCCCCAGAGGATATAGAAAATCTCATTAACAAATTACCCAATGAAATTATAGAGTATATTATTGAAGCCAGTATCCTTGCAAACCAATTGGGGAAAAATAATGAATTTACAAATGAAATTGCAAGATACTATTCTCCCTTTATTTTACAAGATGGAGATATCACAATATCTTCATTTTTATATAATGATAAAATATTAAAATGTCTGAATAAAGGAAAATGGGGAGATTGTACTGAAGAGATGCATAATATTTATAATGAGAAAATCCAAGAGAAAAAAGGTGAAATGGAGAAAAACCCATATGGTTATTATGGAATTTATGACCCTATAAAGAATGAATTTTTCATTAGGGATCTCTCCAAACAAACAGACATTACTGATAAACGCAAAATATTTTCAGGGAAAAAATGCAATCCTTCATGGACTAGAAATGACCTGGTTAAATTAGCAATTGATATTGAACTGGAATATCCTGAAAATTTTGGTAAAGAAATGAAAAAGGATATCCTCTTGAAAAAATTGGGTAAAATGCCCTTTATAAATAATGACTTGTCAAGGGAAACTTTAATAAGGGCATTTTATTGGTCAGGTCAAAATAAGAAAATCACTTGCGATGCTATACAAAAATGGTTTGAAGAACATGACCTATTACAAGTCGGTAAAAAACAGAGAAAAAAGGAATAAAAAAAGTGAAAAAAATTTTTAAAGATTAAATTTTAGAAAAACCTAAATTTTAGAAAAACCTAAATTTTAGAAAAACCCAAAAGAATAAAAATATTTAAGAAATTTTTTATATCTCAAAAATATATAAAAAATAAAGAAGAAATGGATACACCTACTGGGGAATCGCCTTTGAAAGCTTCTGACATGGATGAATATATAGAGGAAAAATTAATAACAAAGGATTCAACTGATGAATCAACTGACAAATCAGTAGCCGAAATCCCAATAGAAGAACCTGAAAAAGTAGAACCATTTGTTTCTCCATTTCCAACATTATCAAACCCAATGGGTGGTGCTCCATTGGGAATGGGAAAGCAATTTTGGCCGGAAGGTACTCCTTCCCCTGCAATGAGCTATGAAATGATACCTAGAAATAATACAGTAATGCCCACTACTGAAAAAAAGGAAATTATTATTGAACCTGTATTTTATGATATCCTCGATCACTGTTTAGAATTATTATCCACCGAGGCAAAAATGAGCAAGAAAAATATTTCTGAAAAGAATATTTGCAAGGTTTTTTCCCATGTAGTCAGATATATACATAATATTGTAAATATAAAGGGAATATCTGATAAAATTTCTTTCAATGAATTTCTATCGGAATTGATAAGTGGTGAATATCTTGAAACAGTTAGAGAAAATGCTGAAAAAGTAGCAGGAGAATTTCCAGGAGATACTATTCTCAATGGACCTGTAGGAGAATATCTATTTCCATCTGAAAAAAGAAATTTTGATAATTATAGGGAGATAAACTATATCATTGCCTGTGTAGAATTTTTATGTTGTCAAATATTGTATAGCTTCAAAGACAGGTCTAATAGTGATATTGAAAGATTAATCAGTAAGCTCACTATTAAGAATTGAAAAAAACTGAGAAAGATTTCTTTATAAAATTATAAAGAAAAATCATTTAAGAAAAAGATAGAAAATCAAAAGAAAGAAATACAATGATTTTACTATTATCAATTCCTATATTTTTTATATCAATATTTTGCGCATGTTTTGGATGGCATGCTACAGAATGGTATGAAAAAAGTAAGGCCAAATAAAATCAATTCTTTATATTATATTTATAAAGAAAACTAACTGAAATGAGCAATTTGCCCCTTGAATTGATAGATTTCATTTATAATAAAATAAATGTGAGAGTATTGGTAAAAATATCATTAGAAATAATTTTTTGTTTAGATAAAAAAAATGTTAAAAATACCCCCTTTTATCAGCTAAACAAAAAAAGGCTTCAAAATTATTGGAAAAGACAAAGTGCTCACAGCTTGATAAAAAATAATGATTTACAAGGTATAAAATATGTTTCAAAATTGTGGGGATTTACAAGAGAAAATATAAGATTATATGATTTAATATTATGGTCTAGTAAATATGGACATTTAGAAATGTTAAAATATGTTTCAATATATTATACAAAAGATTCAAATAATGATATATATTCTGATGCGTTAAAATGTGCTAGTCATAATGGCTATTTGCATGTGGTAAAATATTTGGTAGAGGAAAAAAATGCAAATGTATCTCATAAAAAGAATGCTGCTATAAAGGCCGCTAGTAGATGTGGTCATTTAGAAGTGTTTAAATATCTAAGGGAAAAAGGAGCTGATGATTCAGCTGGAGATAGTACTCCCATTCTTAATGCTTATAAATATGGGCATTTACATTTGGTAAAATATTTAGCAGAAGAATTGAAAATAATGATTTATAATGGAATGTTAGTAGCGTGTAGACACGGATACTTGAAAATAGTGAAATACTTGATATCGTACGAAAATGATAACCCAAATAGTGTTTTGATTGGTTTAGCATGTAGACATAAAAATGAGATTAATACTGCATTTAGATATGGTCATTTAAAAATAGTAAAATATCTAGTATCATTGGGATTCGATATGAAAGAATTTATCGAAAGTCATACTTTTGATTTTATAATATCGGGATTAAATACAATTAAAAATTTTAATGTGATAAAATATTTGATAGAGCAAGGTGTGGATTTGAGATATATAGGTACTGTAAGTAAGAAAATTCTTATTGATATCTGTAGAAATGGCAAGGTAGAACAATTAAAATATCTTGTTAAAAAAGGGGCTGATATCAAAGCCCATATTATACTATGTTTGAATACCGCTATAAATTCAAATAATTTAGAGGTTTCAAGATATTTAGAATTTTATTTGAAAAATATATTGAAAATGAAAGAGGCAAAATAAATGAGAAAAATTTTTATAGTAATTCTATAAAAATTAAAGAAAAAAGATCACCAAAAAAATATATTGGAATACCAAGGGGTGGTATCAGTAGGAAAAGTTTTAACAAATGATAGATACATGTCATCGAATAAGAGATAATATTTGGTTAAGTAGCTACAATCTCTAAATTGTATTTTCCCCCTTGACATGTCTAATAATTCATTGGTAAAAATCAATACTTGGGAATAATTTTTTTCCCAAGGTTTTTTCAATATATTGGCTAAAAATTTATCTTTAAAAGGCTCTATTAGAAAATCTCTATACCTTTTATTATTTCTAATGAAATTTCGTAAAAATGGAATTTCAGTTAATCTCATTATTTTTTCTGGATTAATATGCAATAAAATAATAGATATCAATTCATTGGGAAAATTGTATCTCATTTTTTCAAGGTATTTTTTATATTAATTTTTCATTTAAATGATAAAAAATAAAAATAAGATTTTAAAAGAAACCTCAAAAGAAAAATAAAATGATTACAGATAGCGATATTGATAGCATTTTTTCTACCTCATTATCCTCTATAATTTCAGGGGATAAAATCAAGAGAGATTATTCCTCTTTAGACCTTGAAAATTTGCTAAAAATTATAAATGATTTTTCAGAAGGGATAAAAAGTAGAAATAAATGTATAACGGTACTATCTGAGAAATATCCAGATGAATTGATAGAGGTTATTAATCGCTTTAAGAACATGTATGCATTCTCTGGGTCCAGTGGTATAGAAAAAACTCTATTATATATTATTATAGAGACAAGTATATCAATTATAGAGAAATATCAGATAAATGATGTATTGATACACGTATCTGAAAAAATATTGAGTAAAGAACCTATAGATGAAATAGAGGAAATTCATGAGATAAATGTAGAGAGATATCGCGCTGCTATTCTCTCTTTAAATAATATAGATTTTTCTCAATTGGCTACTCCTTGTAAAATTAATGTGATTTTTCATTACTGTAAAAATCAAGAGACATTTTCCCAAGCTCAGAATTATTTTCTCAATTTTTTATCCTCTAGTTATTCCAATGATCCTGACCCAGTAAAAAGCAAAGAAAAAACAGATGATTTTAAATATAAAACTTTTTTATCACTTGAAAGCAAAATCAATAGTTCCATAAAAACATGGGATAATCCATATTGGAAAAGATACCTACACAAATGGATAACATACAAGCAAAAATGCCTAGATGAAAAAAAGGAATTTATCCTAGAAGAATGCTGTGATTCTGATGGCAATTTATTAGGGGAACCTACAGAATTTGTAGATTATTGTATATTTATCGATAATTTAATAGTGAGATTAGCTATATTATTTTTAGATAATGAGGATATCGGAGTTACTAATAAAATACTATGTGCTCAAAACATACTTGTAAAAGCCTTTATCCCCCCAGAAATATTTTTACATACACAGCAATTTTTATTAGATTTATTATCCCAGGATTTGGGAGATCAGAAATTGGCTGATATATCAGATATTCTCTTGAAATATGGAGATGATGAAACAAAGGAAAAAGCTCAAGAAAAAATTTTAACTCTTGGATTCAAAGATAACAAGGATTTTATCAAGACTATCTATAATAACGCACAAAATATCCACAATGAAGAGATTGGGGAAAGTGCATTGGAAATCCTTGAATTTCTCTCAAACATGAAAGTAGAGAAAATTCCCAAATTTAAAGAGGTTTATGAAGAAATTAAAAAATTGGCCAAAAGTGTAGAATTTTATAGAGAAAAAGAAGATCGTAAAAAAATAAGAAATGCATTGAATAGAATATTCATTGATAGGGCTTTATATAGTAAAATGAATTATTCATTAGAAAATATATTGATCAAGGTATGGTTGTATATTTGTTCTAGTGATTTCAAAGATGAAATGATTAAACGATTATTAGAGGAATTAATAGATATGTCAGGATGGTGTAGTTCTGGAGCTGCTTTTAGGCTATTAAATGTTCTAAGTGGATTTGGGCAATTTTCAATGAGAATCAGTTGGGCTGATCAAATTACAGCGAATTTTTCTGCAAGATTTTATGCAATGATAGAAAAGATAAAAAATCAAGAAAAAAAGGAAAAAATCATAACAGGATTTTCATTGGATCCTGGAGATAATAATGAAAGCAAGGAAATACGAGATATTTTCCGCAGATTTTTCTTTAAAAAAATGCCTATTATACGAGAGAGTATGTATGGAGAATTCAAGGATTATATTTCCGATGAGGATTTTGACTTTAATTTTCGCAAAAGTATAACTCAAATTATACAAGGGAAAAAAATGGTGTAATTAAAATTTATAAAACTTATAAATTTTTTCATTTTTCAGAGGAATTATCTAAATCTGAAAATAAATGATTATATTCCTTGCTTGATCCTATACAAGCAGTAGAGCAATAATAGTGCATTCTCCAATAGATATCCCTTATTAAAATTTTTTTACTTTTATCGTCAAAATGTATCTTTGTTCCGCATGTATCACATACCTGATTTTCGGCTTTTTTAAAGCAAGAAACGCTACAATATTTTTGACTAGAGAAATCCCCTATAGTTTTTATAAAAGATCCATTTTTAAATTCATTGCAACAATAACTGCAAGTTTCACCTGGTTTCATTTTTTCTCTAATTTATTAAAGAAAAATCTCTCTTTAAATATTAATCTTTTAATTCCACCAGCCACCCAATGTCCTATGAAGAGGTTTTTGTTTACTTTCCATTAGACATTTACAAGAGCAAAAATAATGTATCACATTTTCAACATCTTTGATCATTATTTTATCACAATTACTATTAAATGGGATTTTTCCATTACATTTTTCACATGTTTTTTCTATAGATAAAATCAGGCAATGAACAGTACAAAATAATAATTCGTTATAATTACTGATAATTTTATATAGACTATTATCATGTATATCTGTATTACAATACACACATTTTTTAGTGATTATCATTTTGCAAGAAATTTTCTCCATTTTTGAATATTCAAAAATATCTCTTTCCAATTTTTTTTGATATTTAAATTTCCTTTAAATATTTTCCTATTAAAATCTAATGAAATCTCCTTTTTTTGAATTAATAATCCTCTCCAAAATTGGCATATAATTCGCTAAGATATCCACATTGATGAAATCCTGGATAAAATATACTACACCATAATTTATCCTTGCTATACCATCTAGTATTTACCTTGTAACCAATATCTATAGCATGCTCAATAGAATCCTCTGTCTCAAATTTTAACTCGGAAAATTCTCTATGATGAGATACACTAATTATCCTAATATTTTTCCCTATTAGCATGTCTAAATTTTCGTTTGTATGATATTTCTCAGGTTTTCCCACATGTTTTGACCTTATTGTCCGCTTATTTAAATATAGAAAAATCTATACTTCCCCTAGCGTAGGGTTATGTTTTTTATTAAAATGTTTCTTGCTCCATTAACATCCCTATCAATCATTAATTTACAGCTCTTACAAGTAAATGTCTCTGCACCCCCTATATTATTTAACTCACCACAACATCCACATGTTTTAGAGGTATAAGATTCATCTACAATTAACAGATGCTTATTATGGGTCGAACATTTATATATTAATTTTTCTTTGAAAGAATGAAAGGAGAACATGTACATTAGCCTTTTAGTCATTCTACCCAATTTCCTACCCTTGACCATTTGAGAAATCCTAAAGTCAGGTAATAAGATAATGTCATAGTTTTTAATTAGGAAATTAATGACCTTCCAATGTAGCTCTACAACCAAATTTTTTAGCTTTTTCCATTTCTTGACTGTCCTTGAAAAAATTGGCTTTTTCAGTAAAGATCTTTCAGAACATTCTTTATCGATTTCTAATAACAGTTTTACCAGCCTATTTTTTGCCTTTTCACCTATATTAAATGTCCTTCCTTGCGGATCATAGCCAACCATAAATTTCCTTATTCCTGGATCTAGTGAAATAACTCGATTTCCCTTGACTTTAAACGAATCTTGGTTATCAACCCGTCTGTCATCCTCAGGAAACCAGTCATTTTCCACTGGATAATGAATATAATACTTATCAGTCGATTTTTCATGAATGACTTCTAATCCTCTTTTTCTTAGAAATTTATCTGATAATTGTATTTTTTTTCTCTTGTGATTTTTATCTGTATACCAATAGTGATTTTTTATTTTCCTTATAAAATCAGGATATTGACCATCTTCAAAATGAAAAAATTCAGTGTCATATTTCTTTCTAAGAAATCCCATTTTAAAGCTGGAAATATTTCCAGCTTTAAAATTTGATAATGCACTATTAATTCCCATTATAAATTTTTTAATAGCCCCTCTAGGAATCCTATTATGAACGTCATCCCACCATTCAGGCAAGGGAAAATCATTAGATATTGGATCGTATATGAATTTCTTTTTATCGTCAATCACCTCAAACCTATATTTTCTCATTCGATCCCTTTCATGTGTATAAATATATTTACTCTTTTCAGTTATTTTCCCTTTATAAACCTTGTTAAAGATTTTTACTTGAGCATTATAATACCATTTAAATTGGTTAAAAACATTTTTTAATTTTTCCTTTTCATCTTTATCAGGGAAAATCCTCAATTTCAAGGTCTTTATTTTTCCCTTAGACAATTTCTCCGATTCTGGTAATTGAAAATTTGGGTGATTTTTCCTTGATGAAAACCTTTTTTTAATGGAAAACCATGAATGATCCTTTTTTCCCTTTCCAAGAATGAAATTTAATTTTTCAGTGTTATTAGGGGTCCATAATTTATCTGAAATTTCCCTTTTTTCATTATTCCAAAAAGGTTTATATATTTTATCATTTCTCAAACTATGAAATAATTCATCTATTTTCACTGGAGAAATCATTAAATTTATTGATTACATGTTTTTCTTATAAAAATTGGGTTATCTTTAAATAGTTTTTATTTATAAATAAAAACATGTAATTTCTATTATTTTCGTTATTTAATTTCAACAGTTTGTGTCCCTGCATAGATTGGTCTAGTGTCAAATTGGTTTAAACACATGGATTTATCATAGACTACTAAACTTATGGGTACATGATGTGGATAAACCACAGACATGCCAATATTTCCCTTGTCAGTCTTTATCTTTATAGAGTTCCATTTTATATGGATATATTTTATTTGATACCATTTCTGGATTTCCTCTACCATTTTTTCTTAATTTTTAATATTTATATCTCTATAAATATTTATTTAATTTATATGAATATTTACATTGGAAAATCACCTCTAAAATATGTAATGGTAAAAAGTGTTATAGCTAATACAGTTATGGCTGAAACATAAAATATTTTTTCCTTTTCATCGGTCGTCATTTTTTAATTAATTTTTCTCTTTAAAATTGAAAAAATTAATTTTATTTTTAAATAGAAAAATGACCAGAACAAAAACAGTATTTATAGAGGATGCTGTAAATCCAGATGATGCTATATATCTATATGAAAAGCTAAAAAATGGTATTTCTTGGGAGACTGGTATAAAGTCAAAAAATGGCTTTACTCGAAAGCAAAAAATGCTCATGTTTGATGATCCATTATTTTTAAATGTTTTAGAATGTATAGAAAATACTCTACTATTTTTTCAAGAAAAATATCTAGTGTTAGGAATATATTTAAATTACTATGAAAATGGAAAAATGTATACTCCAAATCACTCCCATAAAGGTACTCAACAATTGATAATTTCTTTAGGAGCTACTAGGACATTGACACTTGGATTAAAAGAGTATAAAATGACCAATGGATCAGCTATAATTTTTGGCTCTACAGACCATGGAATACCAAAAGAACCAGAGGTAAAAAATGGTAGGATTTCCATAGCTACATTTATGAAGAGAATTGAATGAGAAAATCTAATGAAATCTAACGAGAAATTTAACGAGAAAAAAATTATTTTATATTCAATATAAAATAAGAAAATAATATCTGTTAATAATGACCAAGTGAATTTCTATTTTTTTCTATAAATAATTCTAGACATGAATAACTACAATAATGCATGGCATTTTTCGAGTTATTTACACATATTCTATCATTTTTTCTAGAAAAATCAATACGTTTTGCACACATTTCACAACCTTTTATTTTGCTTCTATTCAAACATGTATAACTACAATAATTTTGATCTATTTTACTGGAAATTTTTATAGAAAAATCTGATAATGAAATACCACAAAAGGTACAATTTTTACTCATTTTTTTAATGAGTGAAAATTCCTTTAAAATAATTTTAATGAGAAAAAATTCCCTTAAAATATTTTAAGGGAAAAATATTAATAAAAATGAGTTATATCTATGATATTTTGACGGGAGGTGAAAATGATAATGATAATGATAATACATTGTTATATAACAATGACCTAAAAAAGAGAACAAATGAAGAATGGTCAGAATTAGCAAGATATTATGCGAAAACAAATGCTATATTAATACCTAGAGCTTTATATAGAGGAATAAAGAATGACAAGGAAATAACTATTGCTGATGATTGGATGCTTGACGAGAATACTCTATTATTATTCCATGTAATGGGGGTAAAATCTACAGATACAGTAGATGCCTTGTTAGGTACTTGGATAGCTCATACAGACCCAGAGGGGAATATATCTCATTTTCCCCAATATAATATTCTCCATTGGGATCCAATCACGTTTTCATGGAATTGCAAGGCTGAAAAATTATCAGAGATTAATTTGGCTTTTACAGATAGAGGTTTTGATTTGACTCAAGATCATACTGCTTTTTTAGATGTACCTTTTGGTCATGTAGTATCACAAATTCATGCAGACGCGATTGATACTCTGAGTGGTCCTATTCTTAGATACTATGCCGTACCAGCTTGTACATTGGGTAAAATTGGTAGAGATTTTTGTAATAAATATGGTCCTCCATATGAAAGAATGTTAATTTTATAAAGGTATTTAAAATTGAATATTTATCTGAAAAATATATAGAAAATACAATACAATGAGTATGACTAGAAACGAATTAGCTTATATCAAGGAAGCTGTAAAAGATGGAGATTTAACAGGAGATATCATTTCTAGAAAATATAACGAATTATTCCATGATCATACAGGGAAAATTGCTCATGCAGAAGATGCAATGTATTTCGAGGAAATTTTACAATTAAAACCAGAAAAAATCAATGCATTTTTATCAGAGTTATTTGTATGGATGAACAAGTTTAATTTCACTCTTAATAAATACGAGGAATTTAAAGCTTATTTATTTCAATTGGAAAAAGAATTGGGAGTTTCCCTTTTCGAAATAAAGACAATACAAAGGGAAATCTCTGCCGCTTTCGGTACTGGGAGTATTGTGGGGCATTTTGAAGATATTGTCCCCAAAGAAATTACTGATCCCAGAATAGCCTATATAATATTCGATCATATAGACAATGTCTGGGAATCTGATTTCTTCAATGTACAGTTATCACCTAGATTTTTGGATCTGGTAAACTTGTATCCTGTTGTATGATATATCTTATTAAAATAATAAACTAAAATTTTATATTCAATATAAAATTTAGAGATTTTTTCATTAGTTTCACTTGCTTTTCGGTATCCAAAATTGAGTACCTTTTGGGGGCTTTTCACCGCCATAACAATGGCACCAAAATTTATCTGGGACACGGTAACCTTTTATAGAATAAAAGAGACATTCACAAGGAATCGCTACTGGATCGCCATCTGAATCATAGCATAAATCGTCAATCTCACGATACCACTTATTTTTTTCACCTTTTGGAGCTACAGGTTTTTTCATATTTTCAATATACCATTCAGCATATTTATCTATGGACATTATATCGGACATTCTGAGTTAATTTCCTTTACACTATAATTTTAAAATCAATTTTATTTATAAATTATAGTGTAAAATACCCAAAAATAAAAATAGTATAAAAATGACTAAAAAATACAAGAAATACACTCAGATAGAACATGTATTGAATAGACCGGACATGTATATTGGAGGAATCAAAGCCAGAAAATCGGAAGAGTATATTTTCTCTGATAATTTGATAAAATTAAAGACAGTGAAATATCCTCCAGGATTAAAGCGGTTATTTATAGAGATTTTGACCAATGCGATAGATAATATAGAAACAAGTATAAAAGAGGGTATTCCCTGTAAAAGGATAAAAATAGAGATTATAGACACGGAAGATTCAGAAAATAAAGGTGAAATTTCAATATATAATGATGGAGCCTATATCCCTATAGAAAAAAACAGTGAAGGCACATATTATCATACAATGCTATTTTCCGAAGTTTTAACCAGTAGTAATTATGATGATACAGAGACAAGATTTACAGCCGGTAGAAATGGTCTTGGCTCCAAGGCTACAAATGTGTTCTCATCTGTATTCTCTATAGAAGCAGTTGATCCAAAAAATGGCAAGAAATTTTTTCAGGAATGGAGAAACAATATTTCAGAGACAAATGGGCCTGTAGTGAAAAATTGCAAACTAAAAACAGGATATACCCTGATAAAATGGATAGCTGATTTTTCTAGGTTTGGAATTTCCCCCGAAAAGGGGTACAGCAAAAATACTATTGCCCTGTTTAAAAAGCTTGCATATGATACATCAATGCTAACAGGAATAAATGTGTATTTTAATGGGGAATTGATAAAGACAAAGACCCTATCGCAGTACGCATCCCTATATTTTCCGGATTTGCCGGTTAGACCGATTATACATCAAGAAGAAAATATACAGGTGTTAATAGTACCCAGTGATTCTTTTCAATTATTTTCCTTTGTAAATGGTATATATACACCAAATGGAGGTGTACATGCTAATCCATGGGTGGAAGCAGTACTCCGTCCAATAGTTGAAAAATACAAGGGAAAAGGGAATCTGACGATAAAAGACGTTAAAAATTACTTTGGCCTATTTATCATTGCAAGGGTGGAAAATCCAGAATTTGACAGCCAGGAAAAGAATGAACTGCTGGGATATAAAAATCATAATAAAAATAAGGGAAAGCCTGAATTTCCCGAAGCCAAAGTAAAGAGTATATTAAAGTGGGAAAATACAAAGAGGATATCAGAACTGATAAAAGACAAGGAAATTACCAACATGAAAAAGACTATTAATAAACAGAAAAAGACTAGGATACCAGGATTAGATAATGCCAATAAAGCAGGTGGAAAATATAGTCAGGAATGTTCATTGATATTATGTGAAGGAAATTCAGCCAAACCATTTGCTGTATCGGGAATCCACTATGGAATACCATGTTTAAATGATAAAAAGGGAAGGGATTATTATGGGGTATTACCCTTGCGTGGAAAGATACTAAATGTCAGAGGGTCATCACCAACAGTTATAGGGAAAAATGTAGTAATCAATAATATTATACAGGCATTGGGCCTAAAATATGGGGCTGATTATTCTACTGAAAAAAGCTTAGATACATTGAAATATGGGAAATTGATTATTCTCTGTGATTCTGATGTGGATGGGATACATATTAGCAGTCTAATTATTAATTTTTTTCATTACCTTTTTCCTTCGTTGATTAGGAGGAATTTTATCATTTCAATGCAAACACCTATTCTTAGAATATTTTACCCTAAAAAAGATCCAATGGTATTTTATTCAGAAGTTTCCTTTAAAAAATATATGGAATCTATGGGAGGGAAGAAAAAGGGACAAATCAAATACTATAAAGGATTGGGTAGTAGTTCAGGAAAAATGGTTCAAGAATCCTTTGGGAAAAAAATATTAAAAATGGTGGCTGACCCTCAATTAGATATCACTATTGAAAAAACCTTTGGATCAGACACTGAAAAAAGAAAGGAGTGGATCACCCAGTATAAACAAAATGGGGGTATAGATCCTATTGATAATAATGAAGGAATTTCTAGTCTAAAAATATCAAGCTATCTAAACAGTAAGCTGATAGAGTATTCTATCAATGATTGTAAGCGTAGTATTCCTAGTGTATATGATGGGTTAAAAGAATCACAGAGAAAGATATTGTATACGTGCTTTTGT